>Ga0154564_126_pt1 | contig 238339 bp, 203 predicted proteins | sample RifGroF2_FD_105707 | JGI IMG/M metagenome (GOLD analysis project Ga0154564, IMG submission 105707) | Lentisphaerae bacterium GWF2_49_21
CGTGAGAAGGCCCTGCAGTCGGTCACGGCGGGTCTCCAGTACAGCGTCGCGAAGTTTACAGCACCGTCGTTCTCAGGGAATTTTGACAAGGACTTCCCGAAAATCCAGCGCATCGAATGGAAGAAGGGCGACAGCGAAGTCAAGGCCCTGATGAGCTACGATGACAACAATCTTTATATCGGATGGCAAGTGAATGACAAAACTCCATGGATGAACGGTGCGAAGGAATTCGTGCAGATGTATTCCGAAGGAGACACAGTGGACTTCCAGTTCGGCTCAAATCCGAAGGCGGATTCCAAGCGCGCCGATGCAGCAGCAGGAGACTTCCGTATATCGATCGGGAACCTCCAGGGCAAGCCAGTGGCGGTACTCTACTGCAAGCAGTCGGATGTGAAGAAGTCCAGATCTTTCACTTCTGGTGTAGTGGCCAACTATACGATGGACTATGTTGATGTGATCTCTGATGCCAAGATCGAAGTTAAGATCGATAATGGCAAGGGATATGTCGTTGAAGCAGCGATACCATTTTCGGCCCTGGGCTTCAAACCGCAGCCCGATACCGGATACAAAGGCGATTTGGGCGCCACGTTCGGAGATCCCGCTGGACAGCGGACACGGCTCCGCGCATACTGGAACAACCAGCAGACCGGACTTGTCGACGATGTGGTCTTCGAACTGCAGATGGTTCCTAAAAACTGGGCGACGATTGTATTCCAGTGACATATGAGTGTAGCTTAAACATCCGGGAAAAAACCTAAAAATTAGAGTTCTATTCAGCCTTTTCTGCATAACTTGCGGAGCAGGGGATACATCAATTCCGCCTGGCGCATGAATCCAAGGTCGGTCGGATGGCTGGAATCAGGAGATCCCTCGTGATCGTCCCCGAACAGTGATTTTCCCTTGACATAATAAAGATCCTTCACACCACTTTTCTTGAGTTTCTGGTAGATCATATTGTAGGCTTTCCACTTTCTCTTGTGGTCAGCCAGGAGGGCAGGCCTGATCCAGCTGTTCGTGTGTGGACGGTCCTCAACCAGCACAATTGGTGTTTTCGGGCGCTTCTTTCGGAGTATCCGGACAAAATTCTCCACACGCTCCTTCACCTGGTCGACTCCCATGTTCGGAAGGCAGTCCAGGACATATATCTGCGCATCGAGTTCCGCTATAAGTTCCGCCAGCTCCTTCTCCATCTTCCCGTTTCCGGAGAAGCCGAGATTGATTACAGGATTGTTGAGCCATCTGCCAAGGATTGACGAATGAACCATGCCCGCATGCGAGGCAAAGGCGCCATGTACGATGGATGTCCCATAATAGACAATGGGTTTTTCCTTGCGTGGAGGAATGGACTTGAAGTTCGATCCCGGTGGAACTCCGATTTCAATTTTCACGACAGGATTTCGCAGTGGAAGATAGAGGATATACTTGCGTTTTACAGGGTTCATTCCCTCGATGATTGGCTGTTGGTGCTTTGGTGTCCTTACCAAGTGTCCGGCGGCAACCCAGCGCCACTTATTCCCGAGCCAGGTGTAGAGATCGAGCCCGCTGAATCCTGCCGCAGGGAAGTTAATTTCGTTTATCTGGTCGTTTCTCAGTTTCCATCTCGCGTGGATCGCAGGCGCATCGGTCTCGAACAATACCGCCATGCCAGTAGCACTACGGCTCAGGTTCCAAACCGCCTCCGGAACAACCTTTTTCGCCCTTGCCGGTAATCTGTCAAAATACCTCTCCGTATCCTTCCACCCTTTTCCTTCAACTCCCCACTTCTGAATATCGAACCATTTCAATTTCAACATAAGAAAGTTCCTTTATCTTTTAAAAGCCTTTTTAACTATGTCATATGCCATTTTCGGGCGGCGGAACTCGTCGAGTGTGCCTTTGTCGTTTACGGCCCTCGGTCGTCCGAGCGCATATGAGGTGGTATATGTCCTGGCGTCCGCGAAATGCCAGATTGATATTCCGGATACTCTGGGAGTTTTTACTGCGTAATTCACCGCCACCCCAAGATAGTCCGCCTGATATTCCTCAGACCAGTGGACGCGGAACCTGTCATGCCATCCGTAGATCGCACCGGCACCTATTTCGCTTATGATGAAAGGCTTGTTCTTAAGCCCCCTCTTGTCGATGTGCTTTATGAATTTATCGAAGCAGGGGACTATTTCGTCAAGAGGCCTGGCTTTTTCCTTGTCGCGGGCATACCATCCGGGATAGGTGTTGAGACTTACGATGTCGCACATCTCGAAGAAAAGATCACGTTCTCCCCTGTTGGACGCATAAGTCACAAGCCTGGAGGAATCTTTACTCCGAATCGTCTTGAAAAGGGTGCTGTACATCTTCCTGCAGCTTGCCGTCTCGGAATTTCCTTCATTCAGGAAGCCCCAGATAATGACGGATGGATGGTTGAAGCTGTTGTGGACCAGCAGCTGGGTCTGACGCACCTGCGCATCGAAGAAACCCTTGTCGGCATAATGTTCCGGTTTATTGTTCCAGCCCATCGACTCCTCCCAGACCATGATACCGAGCTGGTCACATAGATCGAGGAAACGCTGATCCTGCGGATAGTGGGTGCCACGGACGAAATTACAACCGAGATCCTTGAGGTACTGGAGATCCTCGAAGAGCAGGGGAAGGGGCTGGACCGGACCGAACTCCATATGCGATTCATGCCTGCAGTAGCCGAGAAGCTTTTGGACTTTGCCGTTGACTGTTATCTGTCCTTTTTCAGCGGCGACCTTCCTGATCCCGAAACGCTCGGTGATGTCGTCATCAATCGTGCTTACTGTGACAGTATGCAAATTCGGTTTTTCCGGTGACCATAGTTTGAACTTTGGAACTTTCATTTTGATTTTGACATGGTCATTTTTGACAGTTTCGCAGAAGCCCTCTTCCTTTCCACCGTCAAATGCGATGTTGAGTGCGAACTTCGCAGGAGTATTTCCAGAGAGCGCAATGTCTATCGAAACTAGGCCGGTTTTTATATCAAGGGTCGTTATCCGGGCCCTTTCAATGCTGCATTTTGGAAGCTGGTGGAGTTCCACGCTCCTGTAGATTCCGCCGAATCCGTAGAAATCATAATACTGCGAGAAGAGAGGACATCTCTTGAAGTCGAGGCGGTTGTCAATGAGGATGACAAGCTCGTGATCTGTCCCTTTGCCGGAATTAAATTCGAATTCGATTCCGGAATAGGGGAGATCGTCAATTCCAATCTCCTTGCCGTCCCAGTAGATTCTGGCCCAGAGGCCAAGTCCGCCGATCCTGAGTTTCAAACGGGAATCCGGAGCCGTCTTTACTTTCCGCCTGTAGAGTGCGGTTCCGCGCACGCCCGGATATTTCGGAGTGTTGTCGAATACGCCGGGGACTGGCATCAGTTCCTTGTAGACAGCTTTCCTGACATTTACTGAATTCAGATTGACGGATTCGCCGAGGAAGCAGAAGCCCCAGGCTCCGTCGAGGATCTCAAATTTTCTTTTCGAATGATGGGGGTATGGTTGCATGGTAATTCCTGTCTTTTTTTGTTAACGAATCAATTTTAAATTAAATAATCGGTCATGGCAAGCATGACCCTCCATCCCGAGTCGCTGCGCGCTCGGGATAAAAATGGAGGGACGCGGTTTTGCCTTCGGCAAGCGTCGCTTCGCTTGGCTGGGCCGCGTCCGTTGTATTGACATTATCTCAAATAGTTAAACATAAAAAAAACAGCAGTCAATGACAGGAACCAAGAAATTTTAAAAGAGGGAACGAAGGTGGTATAAGATTCAAAGTCCAGTTGCCTTCCAATAGACATCGGTTGCCATAATATAAGACTTGGTCTGTTCGACATGGCCATCCATGTAAAGCACGACGACCGAGGAATTATGCCTTGTCCTGTTTACATGGGGGTCATAGGGGAGGCCAATGCCTTCAATTTCATTGTCCTTGGCGTAAAAGGATCCTTTTCCATCTATGGCGTAGACATATTTTGACGGATTGGGGCAGTTTGTGATTTTCTTGGCGGATCTAGGGGAGGCACCGCCCCAGCCCATCTCCTGATTGCATGTGAATCCATTCCTGAACTGGAAGAACGATTCCTGATACCATCCGCCCTGGGAGGTCGAACTTATCTTGATGCCATATTTGTTGAAATCGCTCTCAGCTATCTTGGGGCATGTGAAAATAGTCTCCTTCGTGTAATCATCTATTCCGTTTGGCAGGACATATTGGATGAGCATGACATGCATGTAGACGGTGGAGTTATACGGGAAAAAATTGTCGTAATCGTTGAAATAGAAGTTCAGGACCTGTCCGACCTGTTTCGAATTGTTGATGCAGGAAATGATCTTCGCCTGTTCACGGGCGTTCTTGAGCGCGGGGAGGAGCATTGCCGCGAGGATTGCGATGATCGCAATGACGACTAACAGTTCGATTAACGTGAAGACCGATGCCGGATATCTGCTCCTGCAGCACTTGAAGATTTCAAATCTCATTTTAAGTCTCCTGGTTGATAATTATATCCTATTCGCCGGTCGGTTTCCAGTATATGTCGTTTGGAGTGATGATATTTGTATTGCTTTTTACATGGCCGTCAAGGAAAAGACTGCTTACAAAACCTTTGTGCCGGGCCCGGTTGAGATGGAACTGGGAGCCGTCAATCTCGTCCTGCTTGGCGAGGAAAGATCCTTTTCCGTCGAAGGAGTAGATATATCTTGACGGATCCGGACAGTGCACTGACTTTTTGGGATTGGAAGGGCGCCATCTGCCTCCCAGCTCCTCGTTGCAGGCGTATCCATTCCTGAACCGGAACAGCGAGCCCAGATACCAGCCTCCCTGCCTGCCTTCCATTATCTTTATACCATATTTCTCGTATTCATACTCGAATATCCTCGGGCACATGAATACGGTTTCCTTCTTAAAGTCGTCTATCCCTTTTGAGTTGATGCCGTAAAGGAGCATGACATGCATGTAGACGTCCACGCTGAACGGATAATATAGGTCCTGATCTGGCACATAGGTGTTCAGAAGGCCTCCAATCTGGTGCAGATTGTTCATGCATTGGATCCTTACCGCGTTCTCCTTTGCCCGGCCAAGCACTGGAAGCAGAAGCGCCATGAGAATTGCGATGATCGCAATTACCACCAGGAGCTCTATCAGCGTAAACATTTTTCTGTCTTTGCCCATTGGATCCTTAATAAGTAGGTACGGGCTTTAGCCTGTACCAGGATTTTAAATCAACAATATGGGACAGCCTTCCTTCGACCTTGCTCAGGACAAGAAAGGGCGTCCCTACTTATAATGCAAATACGAACAAAATAATCCTATTCGGTTTTTGGTTCAGTTTTCGCTTCAGGTTTTGCCTCTGCGGGCTGCCCCGGCTTCTGCTCTACAAGCTTCAGGTTTGCGAACCATGCGGTCTCATTGAGGAACTCCTCTGTCTGCTTGAAACGGCAGAGCACGGATACCTTGTCTGCAGTCTCCGTTGAAAATTCAAGCTTGGCAGCCCCCCACTGCACATCGCATGGATCAGTTGAAATCCTCTTGATCTCCTCCTTGCCTTTCTTCAGCTTGATCTGCAGGAAGGCCATTCCCTTCTTCGTGCTCTTAATCTCCCCTCTCAGCACCAGCTTGGAATTCTCCTTGCTTATCGGAATATCCTGTCCTATGGAACCATATCCCTCTCCACCCGCTTTCTTGAGTACGATCTTCAGGCTTTTTGCGGCGGATTCAGGATGCTCCAGCGAATCTACTACGGCAGGATTGTCTGCGCTGTATCCCTTCCACGCCGTCGGTGCTCCCGTTTCCTGCACCTCGAAATTCCCGTTGCTGAGGAGGTTTATGGCGTCTTCCGCGAAGACACAGAACAAGGAGACTGATACGAACATCGCTATAATATAAAAGGCTTTATTTTGCATATTTAATTCCCTTGGATTTTATTTTTACATATTATTTCGGATTTCGAGATTCGAATTTCGGATTTTCTTCAGAATCCCTGCCTGCCCCAGCGCTTCTTCAGTGGGACGGTCTCCTGTTTGCTGTCGAAGAACGCGTATTTCGCCGGTCCTTCAATCGTCAATGGAGACCTCTTGATGAAGTTGAGCATTATCTTGTAGGTTCCCGGCTGACCGGATGTATTGACTATTCCGCCGTTGCCGGGCTTCTCGGTTTTTCCGTCAGGCCGCATGATCTCGCATCCGTCACCGGAGGCCTTGAACGACTGCGTTCCTGCCGGAACATCATATTCGAATATGTATCTTCCACCATCGAATTTGTTCAGTTCAAGAGGAGCGGAAATATTTATCCCGACCTTGAGCCCTTCCGTCTGCGGCTCGATGCGCCACTGGCCTTCGGAGGAGTCTTCAATTTTCACGAAAATCCTTTTCCAGCCCTCGGAGGGGATCTTCAGGCGGATCTTCTCAATTGATTTGGAGCCGCTGCCGGCTCTTTCCGCAATCAATTTTCCATCTTCGGATGTCGCGGTCAGCTTGTATTTCGTGGCATGGGGGGTCGTCAGCTTCAGCGCTATCTCCTTGCCCTTTTCCGGCAGGCTTTCAACGACATATTCGATCTTCTTGCCGCCGGTCACCCATCGGATCGGGGTGAGCTTGTAATTGGTGACATCTCTTTCCCCGAGATTCATGTTTTTTTCCGCAATCTCCCAGAGACCGCTGACAGGGCCGCGCGGTGTTTTGGCCTTGTCAAGTGCAAGGAGACCAATGTCCGGAAGTCCATCCTTGAAATATTTTCCATCGCAGGACGGAAGCTTCACGCTGAACTTGGAGAGGTCTGTCCCCGCCTTCTTCCCCTGACTTCCTTCCTTCAGCAGCATGTTGCCGTTGGGCATGTCGATGAATTCCGGTTTTGCGTTGAAGATGCTGTGGAGATCGATTCCGGCTTCGGTGAAAACCGGTTCTTTGTCGGAGGTATAGAGATTGTAGTCGCCTTTGAAATTCGGCTTGATCCCACTTGAGTTCGAGAAGGGCTTTTCACAGAGGAATATATTGTTGAAGACATGGAATCCGGGGGTTCCCGGCTTGATCAACTTCTTCAGTTCCGGGTCGTTCCAGGCGACCTGATCCATCGCATGGTAGATGATCGCGGACGGATACTCGATGATGTTGTGGTAGACATAGACTGTCGCGGATTCCGGCGTGCTCTTGTAAAACCTCATGCCATCGGAGCACTTGAAGAAAAGATTGTCATACACGTAGAAAGGGCCAAAGGCGACGGTCTTGATCCTGATTGCGCATTTCGCCCTGGATATGACGTTCGAATACCATTGGTTGTTCACGAGCTCTCCGCCGGGTTCCAGCGCGTCGTCAAGGCAGAGGTCTACCCTGTTGTGATGGACCTTGAGGCCGATATTGAATTGAGAAATGCCCTTGAATACTTTGTTCCTATAATAATCGGCAATCCCCTCCTTGTCTCCTCCTCCTGCGGCCTCTATTCCATCCCATATGTCATAGACGTAGTTGTAGGCGACCTCGTTGTCCTTTCCGGAAGCCCCGGCAAACACGCCCCACTTGTCATAGGAGCCATACTGCTTGTGAGTGTTCCAGACGTCGTTGTCCACAAGTCCTGTTGATGGGTCGCATTCCGAACTGAGGGCGTCGGCATTCCAGGTTATGTCGTTCTCGAGGACCTTGCATTCGGTCGCGCCGCTTGAGAGATGAGCGGCTATGTCGGTTCCGAAGATCAGGCATTTCTTCACGCTGGACCCCTTGGTGTTCTTGAATTGGACACCCTCGATCCCTCCGCCCAGTATGAGCTGTTCGACATGGCAGTTGTCAACGCCTTCTATCTTGATGATGGGCTCCTTCCCGCAGGCGTCGATCCTGTGATCTGCAGGATTTATTTCCTTGGAGAAGGAAACAAGAACTCGTTTTTCCTTTGATATATATGTGAAGATGGACTGCTGGGGGGTTCGGTCGTTCCTGCCGATCCCGTCCTCATGCACGTCAAGTCCGTGGCGCTGCTCCTCTGCGTTTATCATCACTCTGCCATCAATCGCCATGTTCTGGGGATCGAACGGTATTGGAGAACTGTATGCATATTTGCCGTAGGCGGGCTCCTTCTTCCATTCGGGCTTCCATTTGGCGTCGTATGCCGTAACATATGCGCCCGGCTCTCCCTTGAGCGTAATTCCGGACTTCTTGAACGCCAAAGGTCCCCTGTGCAGTCCGGATCCGAGGACTATGACGTCTCCCGTCTGCGCGGCAGCGACGGCTTCAAGGGCTGAAGCGAACTTCGTCTCGGCATTGTTCCTTATAATGACAATCTTTTCGGCGGGACGCATCATATCGATGTCAGTTTTTACCTGCGCAGGTGAGATTTTCTTTTCCACTGCAGAAATTTCCACCTTCACAGCTTCGGAAGGAGGTTGAGTTTTCACCTGTTCAACAGATTTCTTCTCAGTTTCAGGGGAGGGTGCTTGGTTTTTATCAGCGCATCCATAGACAAACAGCAGAAGCACAAATAAGGTAAGATGTTTCATTTATTTTATCCTTTTTTATGGAAAAAGACTTGAAATAAAGCTTTATTTCCGTCTATTATAGCAAGGAAATCTGACTAAGTCAAGTAGCGAAGCAGGAATTTTCATGAAAAAGAAGAATCAGATAGCCAGGGATTATATAATAGAGCTCCTTGAAAGCGGAAAGCTGAAGGAGGGCGACAAGCTGCCCGGAGCCCGCGTGATAGCCGAAAAACTCGGTATCTCAATGCTCATCGTCCAGAATGCCATCTCTTCGCTCGAACAGGAGAATATCATAAAGAATTATCCGAGGCGGGGCGCGTTCATCAGGGACGACTGGCGCTCCCAGATCATCAACTATAATGTAAAGACCAGTTACAACAGGTATCCATGGTTCAGGCGTTTCATGAGCATCGTGGGAAAAAGAGCCCCGGACTTCAGGGTCGTATCGGAATTCTCCAGGGGCGTCTTCGAAGTCAGGACGACAATCGACAGCCAGCTCGCTCAGCATGAATATATGGATCTGTCTGAACCGTTCTTTGAAATTTGCATGAAGAATGAGACTTATTTCTCGAAGGCGGTCACTCCTTTCTCCATAAATGGCAGGATATTCGGGATTCCAATGGTCTTTTCTCCAAGAGTGATGTTCTATAATAAGAAGATACTTGAAAAATCCTGTCTTCCGGAACCAAAGGCCGGATGGACCTGGGATGATTTCTTAAGTTATGTCGACAAGTTGAAGAAAATTCTTCCTCCGCAGGACGTCTTTGAATGGAATACCGGAATCAACAACTGGATGAACATCGTGCTCAGATCCGGAGGCTCGCTCATCGATCCTGAAGCCGAGGATCCTGTAAAACTTGATTCTCCAGGTACGCTCAAGGGGCTAAAGCTCTGGATCCAGCTGGGGGAAATCCTTGGTTATCCGCCGGGCGACGATATTGACAGAAGAAGCGAGTTCATAGGAAAATTCACCTGCGACAAAGCAGCCTTCTTTATTGGATCAAGAGTCTCTCTGATGTTCCTCAGGGAGGCGTCCTTCAATGACTGGGGAACTGTCCAGCTTCCTGTGATCGAGCCGGGGATGAACTTCAACACGCAGGCCACTGAAGTGCTCTGCGTCAGGAAGGAATGCCCGAAGGATATGGCGCGCCTATTCATCAAGACCATGCTTTCAAAGCCGGTGCAGGATTTCATGGGAAGCCTGCCGCATGGAATTCCATTCCTGAATTCCGCCGCGGAGGGAAGCATCGACAGGAAAGATCCACGCGACATGGCATTCATGAACGAGATCCCGAACATGCGAGGAGAATATTTCGCATGTTATCCGGAATTCTATGAGATCATCGGGACCGGAATGAAATATGTCTGGAAAAATCCTGGGGAAATTGATTCCATCGTCAAGGATATCGCAGGAACCCTCAGGACATTGAAGAAGATAGGACTGGTCGGTAAAACCGGGGAAATTTAACCTCAGAACACCTGGAGCAGCTGACGTCGCAAGCAAAACTATGAAACCACAGAACACACGGACCACACAGAAGAAAACAACCACGAAACACACTAAATACACGAAAAACACAATAGTTAAGGTTTTGCTACGCAAAAACTTAACTATGAGCTTATAAATAAACGTGCATGAAAAACAAGAAGTTGACGGATAGTATTACTGAAGGCACAGAACAATGGCTTTTTTCGTGTCATTCGTCTGTCCTGAGCTTGTCGAAGGGTGTGTTTCGTGGTTATATTTTTCTGTGTATTCAGTGTGTTCTGTGATTGGTTCTAAGAAATAAGGGGATTTCATGAAAATGTGCTTCATAGGTTTCCGGGGCCACCACGGCTACGCGGTCGACGGGCTTAAACAGCTGCCCGAATTGGAAGTTTCTGCGATATCCGCTGGATGCGCAGACGATCTTGCCCCGCTCCAGGAAAAGTTGAAAGGCGTCGGACGCACCCCTCCGGTTTCCAATGACTGGCGGAAAATGCTCGATGAGGTTAAGCCTGAAATGGTCTGCATCGACGGACCTTTCGACCTGCATGCCGAAATGTGCGTGGAGGCGATTAAACGCGGCATACATGTGTTCTGCGAGAAGCCGATCGCTCTTTCCCTGGACGATCTTGAACGTGTAAGGAAAGAATATGGCAGGACAAAGGGCATCCATCTTTCCTCGATGGTCGGACTCCGCTATGATCCGGCATTCATGTCCGCCTGGAAACAGGTGAAGAAGGGTGCTGTCGGAAAAGTGAAGCTGATCACTACGCAGAAATCATACGGCCTCGGCAAGCGCCCTGATTTCTTCAAGGTCCGTTCGACGTACGGCGGAACAATTCCGTGGGTCGGCAGCCATTCCATTGACTGGGCCTACTGGTTCAGCGGATCCAAGTTCAAGTCCGTCTATGCACGACACGACAACTCGGACAATTTCGGCCTTGGCGACATGGAGATGTCGGCCCTCTTCATGTTCGAGATGCAGAACGGAATACTTGCATCAGGGAATATCGACTATCTCCGTCCGAAGGCGGCGAAGACACACGGCGACGACCGCGTGAGAGTAGCTGGGACAGACGGAGTAATTGAAGTAATTGACAGGAAGGTTACATTGATCGACAAGACTGGTGAAAGGCAGATCGAAGCCGTGGCTGACCGACAGATCTTCGTCGATTTCGTCAGGCATATACAGGGGAAGTCAAAGTCGCTTGTCGATGCAGAGCAGACATTCGATCTGACGGAGGCGTGCCTGCTGGCCCGCGAGTCCGCCGATACCGGGAAAATAATAAATTTTTAACGGAGTGAAAAATTTATAAAATGAACTCGATAGAAAGAGTAACTAACGCAATTGCAAGAAACCCAGTCGACAGGATCCCCCTTGGATTTTATGCGGTTGATTGCGATACCGTTGAAAAGGTCCTTGGCCGTCCGAGCATCATGAGGGACAAGGTCGAGATTCAGCTTTCCCTCTGGTACGGGCGCCGCGATGAAGTCGCAGAAAAACTGAAAAAGGATACTGTCGAGTTCTACCGCAAGATCGACTGCGCCGACATTATACTTGCAAAGGAAGCCCAGATACTCCCTCCAAAAAATTACGAACCGGAATTCCCGGAAAAACTTCCAGACGACAATTATAGGATGAAGGACGGCCGTATCTTCAAGGCGGTCGCGGAGCACAACGATGTCCAGTGCATCCACGATCCGCGTCCAAGAAAGGAATATTCCGTGAAGGATTTCGAGGACGTATCGGAGCCGAAGCAGCCGGATCCATCGCAGTTCGAGGTATTTGATCATCTTGTCGCGCAGCTTGGCAAGGACAGATATATCGCTTCTTCGGCAAAATTGGACATAATGCCCATGATCGGAGGAATGGAGGAGGGGCTGATGATGTATGCGCTCCAGCCGGAGGTCATCGAGGCCTCAAACCGTCAGACGGTCGCCAAGGAGAGGGAGCTTGACCAGTTCAAGATCCGTCCAGGAACACATGGTGTCCTTGTTGAAAACGACATGGGAGGAACAAACGGCCCTCTGATCTCTCCCGACATGTTCCGCGAACTATGCTTTCCTTACATGAAACAAAGGATTGAAAGCTTAAAGAGATACAGATCGCAGGTAGTTCTTCATTGCTGTGGCAAGGCCATCCCCCTCATCGAAATGTTCATTGATGCCGGAGTGGACTGCTACCAGTCGCTGCAGACGACCGCAGGCATGGACGTTGGAATTCTCAAGGGAAAATTCGGTTCGAAGCTCTCGTTCTGGGGAGGAGTGCCAGTGGAAGAATTGATCGCCGGAACGCCGGACGAAGTGAGGAAATCCGTAAGATACGCGATTGAGAAAGGCGCTCCGGGAAGCGGATTCATCCTAGGCCCGAGCCATTCCATCGCCAAGAACACGAAATACGAGAACTTCATGGCGATGCTGGACGAATATGTAAAGCTCAGGGATAAAATTTAGCCACAGACTTTCACAGACTAATGAGGAGGACCATTATTTCTTCTGTGTGTTCCGTGTTTTAAATATTGAATAAACTTTGTGCCTCTGTGCCTTTGTGCGAGAATAAAAAATGAAAGAATATCATATAATCGACTGCCATTGGCATCCGGCGATAGACGCCAGGACCGATACCGGCTGGTTCGGTCCTGTTGGGAGTATCAGGAAACAGATCGAAACCCTGCGCCGCGCCGGAATTTCCCAGGCATGCGGGGCCCCGATCGAGAAGATAGAGAAGCCTGCTTCGTTCAGGAAAATCAGGTTGCTGAACGACAAGGCGTTTGCGCTCCGTGACAAACATCCGGATTTCTACATTCCGGGAATCCATATCCATCCGAAGTTCCCGGACGAATCCTGCTGCGAGATCGAACGCTGCTGCGGAGGCGAGGGCGTGCGATGGATCGGGGAACTTGTTGGCAGATGGATGGATTACGGTGATGATTTTGCGACCAAGAACGCGCTTCAGATCTTCAGGACTGCCATTGAATATGACGCTGTGGTGAATTTCCACTGCGGTGATCTCAAGGTGATTGGAAAACTCTGCGCTACGCTTCCGGAACTAAAACTTGTCCTAGCCCATCCGAGCAGCAACAGGATGGAATTCCTCGAACGGATTAAGATAGTTTCAAAGTTCAAGAACCTGCATCTGGACATTTCAGGCGCGGGAATTGACCGTTTCGGAATCCTGCGCAAGGCGATCGATATGGCCGGTACTGACAAGATTCTTTTTGGCACAGACTATCCCATCAACAATCCTGCCGTCTACACTCACGGGGCGAAGCTGGAGGATCTGTCCGAAAAAGAGAGGAAGCTCCTGTTCGGCGGCAATTTCCTGCGTTTGACAAAATAATAGCATATGGCGAGCTTTATATGAGATCGAAATTCCTATCAGCAAGCCGGCACAGGGCAATACCCTGCTCACCATAGTCTATAGCCAGTCGAATCGGACGGTTGCGGTCAGCTTCACGGATGGAAAGTCTAAGGCGCCTTATCTGAAGCCGACGCAGTTCACGCTGGATGAGCTGTTCGGAACCGCTCCGGCGAAGCCCTGATCCGGGGTAAACATTTAGCTGGTCGTTTTGCCTCATGAGTAAGGTGGATTTTAACCCGCCTGTTTAAGAATTGTCGGGCTAAAGCCCAACATACATTTGTCGTACAAAAACCTTTTTATGAAATATTCCTGAAATCACCTTGAAAGCTGCAGCGTTAATTTTATCTTATATGAAGCGTTACATATAAACTGGTACATAATGGAGCAGGCAATGGCGAAGTTGAAACAGATTGCGGAAAGGACGGGCATGGCGGTGTCCACAGTGTCCGCTGTCCTCAGTGGGAAGGAATACTGCTACGTTTCCAAGGAGAAGAAGGAGCTGGTCCGGAAAGTCGCGGCCGAGATGGGATACGTCCCGAACCGCATGTCCAGGGGACTCCAGGGGCTCTCCACTGACACTGTCGGCGTAGTCGGTTCACTCTTCGAGACCCCGGTTTTCAGCATCATGCTCGCACGGCTGAACGAGAACCTCTGGGATGCCGGATACTCGATAATGCACGGAGATTCGAAATTCGATCCATGCATCGAAAGGCGCCTGATAAATGAATTCATTTCAAGGGGTATTGACGGCCTGATAATCTGCAGTTCCCAGGAGAAAGGGGAGGTCGAAAAGAGCCTTGGAGGACGGATCCCATGCGTACATGTGAACCGGCTGAATGATGGCGTCTGCGTCTCCGTCGACAGGGAGAAGGGCGAATTCATGGCGGTTGAACACCTGATATCAAAACATAGGAAAAAGAAGATAGGCTTTCTTACGGCCTCGGTAGACGGGAACAATGAAAAGTATCTCGGTTATGTGGAGGCGATGAAAAAGCACCGTATCGACTGCCGGCATGAGTGGATCATCGAGACGAAGGAGTCCGGACCTGCCATTGCCATGAAGACCGGAGCGGAGAAGATCATTTCGCTGGGGCTTGACGCGGTTGTCGCGACAAATGACATCATGGCCGGAAACATGATCAAATATCTCCAGCAGGCGGACTTAAGAGTGCCAGAAGATATCGCTGTTGTCGGTTTTGACGGAGTCGATTACATCTGTTCGCTGATAAGTCCGGAGCTGACGACCGTCAGGCATCCTACGGAACTTGTCGCCGACAAGGCGACGGAACTGCTCATTTCCATGATGAAGGGGAAAAAGATATCGAAGAAGAAAAATATTATAGAACCGGAACTGATCATTGGCAGGACGTGCGGATGTCATGCAAGAAGCGAATAAATACGACAGCCCTTGCGGGCTTAATCCTCCTTCGCCAAATGAGCTACGGAGGACAGGCTACGAACTTATGCCAAATTGCATTTGAAATTGCTTGTAGTCAATGTCGCAAGACATGTTCTTGAATTGATATTTTGAGGTTGATAAAATGAGAATAAAAGGAGACATATGAAAAAGCGTTATGCGATCTGCGGGCTTAGTTGCAGGGGAATCTATCATTTTCTGTATCCGCTGCTTGGAAAGAATCATAAGGGCGGACCGAACTTCGACAAGACCTCGGAGCTTGTCGGAATCCTCGATGTCGATGAAAAACGTTCAAAGGAATTCTGCCAGAAGCTTGGGATAGATGTGCCATTCTATTTTCCGAAGGATTTCAAAAGAATGATAAAGGAGCGGAAGCCGGACGTGATCCTGGTTGTCAGCCAGGACTATTCCCATTGCGAATATATCGTGAAGGGACTGCTTGCCGGATGCGACGTGATAGTCGAGAAGCCGATGGTCATCAGCCAGGAGCAGATACGCAAGGTCATTGCCGCCGAGAAGAAGAGCGGAAAAAAGGTCAAGGTGGCTTTCAACTACCGTTATACGCCGACGCACCAGAAGCTGAAGAGGATGATACAGTCCGGGATGCTCGGAAAAATAACGAACGTCGAGTTCACATACAACCTCGACACCTTCCATGGTGCAAGCTATTTCTACCGCTGGAACCGCGAAAGGGCGAATACCGGAGGGCTTTGCATCCACAAGTGCACCCACCACTTTGATCTTGTCAACTGGTGGCTTGATGACGATCCAGTGGAAGTCTATGCATACGGCGCCCTCAATTATTACGGGGCTAAAGGCGCATTGCGTCCGCTTGGTAAAAACGGGAAGCCCCTTTCCCAGACTGAAGAAAAAAAGAACTGTCCGTATTTCCAGAAGCATTATTCAGGGAAAGTCGATCCGTCGGAAACTCCCACTACTGGATGGGACGGGCTCAATTTGTCCTATGACGTCCAGTATCCCCCGGAGAAGAAGCGCTACATCTATGACAAGGAGATCGACATAGAGGACACCTATTCAGCCATCGTCAAATACAAAGGAGGCGCCTCGATGGCATATTCATGTAATTTCTCCACCCCATGGGAGGGATATATCCTTGCAATAAACGGGACGAAGGGGCGCATTGAGATAAAGCATCACAGCGATCCAAATCCTACAGGGAAGACGGATGCCGCCGCGGAGAAGGGTGAAATAGTGTTCTATCCGCTTTTCGGCGGAAAGAAGATCATCGGGATACCTCCTGTAAAAGGAGGACATGGCGGTGCGGACTTCAGGATCCAGCAGGATCTCTTCGGCAAACCTTCGCCTGAATCCAAAGAACTTTCATTGATCGCCGGAAGCCATGCCGGCGGGAATTCAGTTGCCATAGGCGAGGCCGTATGGCGTTCGATTAAGAGCAGGAAACCGGTGGCGATAGGGAAATTCAACTGAATAGTTCTGACAGTTGCATGATTGCGAATATCATTTGCCTTCTGGAAACGCCACAGGCAGTTTTCCGGTGGGTATGCACAGGCCGAAGATGGCTTCTGCCGCTACCGACATCGCATCTGCGGAGAATCCCATTGTGCAGATCACTGTCGACGCTTCCGGTATTTCAAGCGCGTCAAATGGAGACTCCAAAGCAATCAGTACGGTCGGTTTGCCAAGGGCGATTATGGCTCTTGCAAGTTTCACCTGATCCCTGGAGTTTATCGCATTTGCAGTTCCGAGGATGACCATGTCCGAAGATCTTGCAGTCTCAACGGCCTTCGCAATTACTTCATCAGTGATCTCCTGCGGTACAAGATAATCTTTAATATCGTGATGAATCTTCTTCACGGCGTCTGCCAGCATGTCGGAGGACTGTACTGGATCCATCGCACCTGCGATTTTCGAAGGTTCAGGGGAAATCACAGCGACACACTTTCCTTTTGCGGACAAAGGAAGAAGATTTACGGTGTCACGGATCAATGTGACTGAATTGGAGGCAATCTCAATTGCGGCCTTGCGCGCTTCCTTGCTCTTAAACGCCTCTTCTGCCTTCTCTGCATCAGTGAAAGGTTTTTCAAACAGCCCGAGCTTCATCTTTAGCCTGAAAATCCTTCCAAGGGACTTGTCAATCCGTTCCCGGCTTATCTCTCCTCTGCGGGCAGCCTCGAGAACTGCTTCATATCCCTCAATGAAATGCTGTTCAGGTCCCCTGAGGAGAATTACGTCGCAGCCGGCCTGTATCGACATGACAGCCGCCTTCGCCGTCCCGAACTTTTCCTGAATCGCCTTCATGCGGAGCGCGTCAGATTCGACTATCCCATCATATCCCCATTCCTCACGCAGGAGACCTTCAATTATTTTCTGAGAAAGAGTTGCCGGAAGTCCGCTTGGATCCAAACTTTCGATCACGACATGCCCAGTCATCACTCCATCCGCGCCTTTTTGCAGGAGGGTTTTCAGGGGAATGTTGTCATGGCAGTCAAGTTCAGCCTTTGATTTAGTGACGCGCGCCATACCCTTGTGCGCATCGACAGCTGTTGCACCGTACCCTGGGAAATGCTTGATCATGACGGCTATTCCGGCCTTCTGATATCCTTCCATCATCGCAAAGGAATGTTTTGTCACAAGTTCCGGATCCTCTCCGAAAGAAGCCGCCTTGATTGTTGTCCTGCCGGCGAATGATATCACGTCTGTAATCGGCGCCTGGACGAGATTTATCCCGAGCGCCTTCATCTGGAGACCGGAATGGTAGGCTACACGATTTGTTAATTCAGGATCGTCCGCCGCTCCGAAAGCCATGTGGCTGCCATATACGAGTGCACCATATCTGTTGAGGTCGTTTCGAGTACCTCCTTCCTGGTCAATGCTGAAAATGAGGGGGATGCCGTTCTTTCTTCCGCAGGCGAGTTTCTGGAGATTGTTCAGGAGTTCCGCATTTTCCGAAGGGGAGAGATAGCGGTTGGGCTTTCCGACGACACGGCTGGCGTTGTCGTATTCCGCATTGATGCAATAGCGGATTACTCCGACGCCTATATCTTCCACGAAATTCCTGAGGTATCCTGGAATATCGCTTGATTGCAGGATCGGACTGCAAAGCTGTCCTACCTTTTCTTCTATGGACATTCCTGATATCGCAGCCGGGATGTCATCAGCTTGACTTATTTTCAACATTATCGTCTTTCATTTTATCAGCAGCCAAGAAAATATTTCAGTTGCAACTGATCTTGAAACTGCGTCCGGGTTTGACCGTCACTTCGGAAATCATGTATTTTCCATTGGAGGGGAACAAGGCTTTAATGGATACAGGAAAATTCCAGCGTGAAACAGTTTTACCCTGTATGGAATCCTTTTTGATTTTCACATCGGCAAGCTCGCATCCTCCGCCTGAAAGATGCATGTCGGTTCCGAGTATGACCGGTTTTCCGGTAAACTCCGCAAGTCTGATAAGCCTCATGCCATGAGGAGGAATTTCTATTTCCAGGATGTCCGAGGACTTTTTTATACCGAGGAATTTCCGAGTCCTGAACTCATAGAGGGAATATCTTCTACCCTTGCCTCCGAGCGGGAATTCCTTCAGGTAAATCCTTTTTTTAACCGGGAAATCCTCCCAATTGCCTGCGGCTATGGTGCGGATAGTCCCGAGAGTTCTGCTTGCAGGGGAGAGCTCCGTAAAGAAAAGAGACGGACATTCACTGGCGTCAGTGTCAATCACCTTTGCGGGAGGAGCGATCTGCGGTGAAACATGTCGCAGCATCCTCATCCTGTCCTTTGGAAGTTCTTCTATCCTGTCAGAGAAACAGGACAAACCTCCGCCGAGATAATGGTTGACGACACAGGTGAAGGCCTCTTCGTCCGTGAAATGGCCTTCGGAAAGCTTGTAGTGTACCATGTCGCCGCGGAAAGGCTCTGTCCTTCTCCGGAGCATGAGTGCGTCTGGATCGCTGTGCCAGAACTTGTTCATGTAGTTCCTGAATACGTTCTGCTTGATCCTCCTCAGATGGCTCGTGAGTTTTACACGGAACTCATCCTTGCGTTTAAGTGGATCCCTTTCTGGTGCAAACCAGCCGCCGTAGACATCTGCACCGGCCCTGTTTGCATCACAGAGTCCGATGGAACCCTCGTAGATCCCCCCGCAGGCTATCAGATAGCAGTCCTTGAGGGCTTTCCTGATGATGGTCATGCCCCTCCTGTAGGCCTCCGCCCTGGTGCATTTCGGATCATGGAAAACTATGTCGCTCTTCTTGTCGGCCTCCACGATCAGCGCCCTGAGGAAATCCAGCTTGTGGTATGTGAAGCCCCATTTCACCAGTTTCGTATAAAGTTTTGTGAGATATTCTTCGGCATATGGCGAAGTCGGATCGACAACATATGCCTCGCGTCCGCATGCGAAGGGGAACATTTCACCCTTGGAATCCCGTGCAAAAAGGCCCGGGATCTGTTTTACGACCGGAGAAGTTCTTTCTACTACGAATGGACATGTCCAGATTCCCGCCTCGAATCCGGATTTCCTGATCATGTCCGCAATATATTCCATCCCGTGCGGAAACCTTTTCAGATTGGTCTCATATGAGCCCCAGTTGTCCATCCAGCCGTTGTCGAGCAGAAACGCATCGATCGGAATTTTATTTTGTTTCAGGGACTTGAGATTTTCCTTGACATCCGCCTCTCTCAGATCCTCGCCATAGAACTGCCAGCTGCAGAAGAAATTCGGTTTCTTCCGGGTGGAAGGCTTGAACTTCATTTCGGACGCAAGCATGTCTGCAAATGATTTGAGGGCTTCCATCTCATCGTCAGCCTGCATGAATACAATCCAGTGCGTCTCCCTCCTGTCGCCTTTTTCAACAAGTATGTTGTCGAACTCGCAGATGGTTTCAAGTTCATCGAGGTTCTTCCTGTCCACGGCAGTCTTTACGGAAATGCTTGAGAGGTGCCTTGTCTGGCCAAGCACACCGATGAATAAACCTGGAACATTCCTGCCGTCTCTCCTTATGGAAATGCAGGGCTCGGAGATTATCCTGAGTTCGTTCGTGCTCTTTTTTCCCGCATCGGCAACGCCCATTCCAGCCTTTACTCCAGCGCTCGAGAATTCGGCGTCGATGAAATCCCAGTCAATGACGGATGGACGGTATACTCCGGGCACGTCGTTCTTGTGGCGCGACATCCTGAGAATTTTCCACTTGTCGAGGGCGGCATCCGCCACTTTTAAATTATTTCCTTTCACAAGAGCAGGAGACAGCGATGAAAGCTTGAACGAGTCAGGCCCAGTGTTTTCAATTGCGAGTTTCGCAGCGAATATCTTTTTGTCGTTGGAAATGAAGAACTGTCGTTCCAATGAAAAAAGAGGAGACTTGGCCGAACTTGCAAAGACTTCCCCTTTGGAATTGCCTGCAGTTCCGGATTTCGCCGTCGGCCTGGAGAATTTAAGTTCTTCCGGACGGATCTTGTCGATTACGGGCATTTTGCATGCGGATTTCAGGTGGAACGCATTGCATGAGAGCGTGAATCCCCCAGCGGCATCGGACTTGAACTTTAAACTGGACATGTTTTTCTTTCTTAATTTATGGAGCGCCGACATCTTGCCGGCAATTTATTTATAAATTCATCTATGTCGATAAAGAAAATATTGCTATAGCCGGCGAGACGCCGGCGCTCCGTTACCCTTTCAGCGGTCCCGATGATGCCCTTTCAACCAGTTTGAAAGACATCGCCTCGTGTTTGGGAGGTGACTTGTCACCGCTGATCCGTGCGAGCATCAGTTCAAGCAGCCGGGCTCCGAGCTTGTCTATTGGATGATGCATCGTTGTCAGGGGAATGTAACCGAACGAAGAGAGTTCGACATCGTCGAAACCCACTACAGACAATTCATCCGGGATGCGTATTTTCAGCTCTCCTGTAGCCCTGAGGACGCCCTGTGCGCTGAAGTCGTTCATCACGAGCAGAGCAGTCGGATGATCCTTCTCCGACAGGATGGAAAGGGCTGCATGATATGCCGCCTGCGGATTCGGATCTGAACGGACACATGAGGCCGAGACCTCCTTTGAAGCATGTTCTTTCGCCGTCTTCGTGAAGCTTTTTCCGCGTTCCTCGTCGGCTGTTCCGAGATATGCAATTTTCCGGTGGCCGAGTCCGATGAGATATTCCGTGGCGATCCTTGTAGCGCCCGTGAAATCAGGATAGATGGCGTCGAGTGGATAATCATCGGCCACTTTGCGGCGGAGTACTATCGGCCTTGCGCCAGGTTTTCCTGCGATGTTCGCAATTTTTTCAGCGTTCTCGGTCCATTCGCGGATTTCCATTATGATGCCGTCGAGATGCATGTTCAGGAACGAGTTCAGGAGAGGATCGGTGTTCTTGTCGAAATATCCTGTCACGATCTCGTAGTTGTGCAACCTGGCCTGTTCGAGGATAGTCGCATTCAATGTGGAATAGAACGGATTTTGAATGTGTGGAAGGAGGAGACCTATCCTTCCGGTGCGGCCTTTCGCGAGGCTCGATGCGATCGACGACGGACGGTAGTTGAGCTTATCCGCAAGTTCCTTTATGCGGATCCTTGTCGTCAGCTTGATTAGAGGATCGTTCTTTAGCGCACGCGACACGGTCGCCGTAGAGACGCCCGCCTCCTGTGCCAGGTCGTAGATCGTCAACCTCTCTTCCCTTGGATTTATTGCATTCATATTTTTCTCCTCATATTTTATTCCCCTTTTATTTCCGGCAGACTTTCAAAATCCACCATCGGTACCGTGTAGACATTCACATATCCGCCCCTGCGGTCGGTGCTGAACACCACGTATTTCCCATCGGGCGAAATCCGCGGATGCGGATGCGATTCCTGGAACTTCATGCTCGATTCGTGCCTGCAGAGAAGACGCGGCCCGAGATATTTCAGCCCGTCCCATTTCCACGTGCGGATGACTCCGGCCCCGTCGCCGACAATGAGATTCTCGTCCATCGAGAATATGTGTCCGGTGCTCCCGGGGAATTCAGCCTCGACATGGTTGGTGTTGTCAAAATTAATCCTCCCTAGGAACTTCTTTCCGTTTTTCCTCTTTCCATGGAATCCAAGACGGAGTCCGTCGGCATACCAATATTCATGGCCGGGATGCTCATCACCCTTGCGCGGACGTATCTTCCAGTTCTTTCCGGTATTCACATCCAGACCCCAAATCCTGTTGTCCACCTTCTCCCAGGGCCCTTCATGGCAGTATGAAAGGAGATGTGACTGGGTAGGAGAGGTGTTGACATGCCCGATCCAGCTCTTCTCCTCGAAGACAGTTTCAATTTTTCCACCTTTTGACGGTATGCGGAGGATTTTACTCAACGGTTTGAGGCTCCATATCTCTTCGAAGCCGACATATCCGTTCGCCAGATCTATTTCGAATCCGCCTTTGATCTCCTCGTATACGCCGACATAGATGAATTTTCCGTCGGCGGAACAGTTTGTCACAGAAAAGTTCCAGCCATCGCCTAAGTTGTCCAGGACTGACACCTTTCCCGTCTTCAGATCTACGGCTTTCAGGCATTTCTCATGGACAAGGTATGCCTCGTCCCTTTTAGGATTAATCGATGTAGCATGGAAGGAATATCTTTTTCCTGTCTTGTCCGTAACGAAATCCGTGATCTGCCTGATCTCCCCATTGGAAAGTTCAATGCTGAAAAGATTCCTGTTGTTGTTCCGGTCAGATGCGAAAAGCAGTTTTCTCCCCTTGTCGAACCAGCCCGGATTCGTGAAGTAGAGATGATGGCTGTGCCCGCAGTAGTTCGTCCATTGAGTGACTTCAACTCCGCTGGCAGGATCCTTGTATGTCTTTTTTTCTATTTGATTCTTGTTCATTTTTTCTCCTTCGTATGAATTTTCACCAGTTCCTCTTCAAAACGTAATGCCTCGTCCCTTGTTTCCACCCTGACCAGGCAAAATACCCTCGGATTGTTGATGCGTTCGGCGATTTTAAGTACCTTCTCCGCCGGACCGTCCACGATCTGGCCTTTTCCGAGTCTGTCGATTTTAACGTGAAGGTCGGTCCAGTCGGTCGTTGCGGCTTCGCCGGCGCCGGGCTGCCACTGTATCACGGAAATCTTCTTCACGGTGCAGATGTCCTCGAGATGGCGTATGGCGTCGGGTCCGTCGAGATGATAGACAGCTTGTTCAAGGACTTCCGATTCGCAGATAAGGCTTGGCATTCCGAACTTCCTGAACATGTCCGCGCTTATCATGCACGAGAAGTCGCACTGCGGCACGGCCAGGTTCCCTGAAGAATACATCCAATGACGTGTGACCGTTCCGTATTTATCTATATCTGCCTCCTTTGAAAGGATGCGCCAGGCCTCGATGAAGCAGCGGTCGACTTTCCGGAGCGCCCTGGCGACAGCCTCAGGACATTCCATGAGGTCCACGGAGAGCATTTCTGCACCGCGCATGGCGCAAAGGCAATCGAGTCCACCCTGCAGGTTCGGTGGGGCGATCACAAGGCGGTCATCGAACCTTTTGCGAAGTTCGCGGATGCATTCGATGGTTCGGTTCCACCAGAAACCTTCGGTGTGGAGGTGTATTTCAGTCTTGTCCCAGTCCTCGACGAAGTGGATTGGCCAGGAAGTGGCGGCATTGCCGTTCACGAGTTCCAGTTCGGTGCCGAGGAGGGCGGCGAAATGATCGGGGCCGTACTGGACGCGGAAGTGAGGGACTAGATCACCGAAGAACTCATGTGTTTCGGCCCATTTTTCAATGCGGTCGCCAATATCCTTTATATCTCCCTTGATGAGTTCTCCGCCTTCAGGGATTTGGGTTTCCTTGACTCCTTTTTTAGGGAGGCGAAGTGCGTAAACGGGACGCAACTCCTGAGGTTTTCCCTCCCAGAACCTGTCCCAGCGCTTCTTGACATCAGGAAATGATTTGAGGAATTCCATATTTAAACAAAGCTTTCTTGTTTAAAAATTAAAAAAATATTTTAAACCGCTTGACATTTAATTTAAACCGCTTAAAATAGATGTCAAGCAAAGAGTTTTATTAAAATTTAAAAAAGTTTAAATATGAGGAGAAATACCATGAAAGCTCGTTCAATCGCCGGACTGATCCTCTCAGCGCAACTTGTCTTTTCCTTTACAAATCTAATTGCCGCCGACACCGTCGCGGTCCAGGACGGAAGAATAGACATAGATGTAAAGAACGCTCCAGAAAATCTCCAGCTCACAGTTGTCGAGGCCTCAAAGGACACTGTCGCCAAGAACGGTTCGAAAAGCTCCCTGGTAATCTGGGAATTTACGCCAAAGGAGGGTGAATGGACCCAGATCAATATAAAGATCAAATCAAATGTTGAGTGCACTGCCCGCCTGCGGCTCAAATCAAAATTCACAAAGGAAGATCCGGTATGGATGCTCTATGACATGATTGAAGTCAAATCCACGCAGATTTCAAATGCTGATTTCGAGGAGGCGCCCACAAAGACCAATGGCTGGATCATGGAACAGCAGGTCCAGGGAAAAGGAGCCCAGTGGGTGAAGGATGCGAAAGTCGCAAAGAGCAACAATGGCTTTGTCATGGTCTGGCACAACGGTCCGGCGACATATGGAAACCTCAATCTTTCGGCAGACACCGTCGTAGAAGTCAGCGTATGGGTAAGGAAACCTACAAAGGAAATCATTGACGCAGCAATGGCGGCGAAGTAGGAATGGATGATTGGGTAGAGCTAAAAAATGCACCGATAAAAAATGTTGGAGTTCACAGCTTTAGCTTGTCTTTTCTAGATTATAAATTTCACAGAGGTGTTAAGATGCGAACAGTATGTATTATGATAGCGGGTTTGATGGCAATCCAGTTATGCACGACTGCCGCTGACGCACCGGCTGCAAAACCGGCACAACCCGGAGGCAAGACCATTAAAATATTGCTCATAGGGAACAGCTTTTCCCAGAACGCCACGGAGTATCTTCCCAAGCTGGTCGAATCGCAGGGCAATTCACTCATCCTGGGGCATGCGGAACTCGGTGGATGTTCCCTGGAAAAGCATTGGGGCATGGTGGAGAAGTTCGAAGCCAACCCTGCCGATAAGGAAAGCAAATACTACAACAAGAAAAGTCTGAAGGAGATGCTTGAGGGCGACAAATGGGACATTGTCACGATGCAGCAGCATTCCTGGCTGAGCTACGACATCAAGACCTATCAGCCGTTCGCCACCAAGCTGGCCGACTTCATCCGCAAACATGCGCCACAGGCCAAGATCTACCTGCAGGAGACCTGGGCCTACCGCAAGGACGACATGGGTCTTCTCAAAAAGACGAATATCACGCCGGAACAGATGTACGTGAAACTGAATGGGAACTATGCGAAGATCGCAAATGAGATCAAGGCTGACAAGATCATCCCTTCGGGAACGGCGTTCCAGAACATTGGACAGGATCCGCGCTGGCTGCTCGAGCTCCAGGAGAACGTTGACAAGGCTGCATTCAAATATCCCGATCTGCCGCTCCAGAAGCATTCGCTTATCCGCGGATGGGGCTGGACCAAGAAGGACGGCAAGTCTTCCACTTCACTTACAGCGAAGGAGATTGAAGAGAGGGCTGCAGGAAAAGACAAGGGGGGCGACTACGAGCTCACATACGACGCCAAACACTGCAATTCTTTCGGAAAATATATGCTGGCGCTTGTCTGGTATGAGACGATCTACGGAGAGTTGACAAAGCCCGCATTCAAGCCTGCAGATATTCCCGAGGCGGACGCGGCAATCATACGTGAGTATGCCCACAAGACCGTCAAGGAAGGGTTGAAACCGCAAATGCCAGGAAAGAAATAATCTTTTGACAGGATAACTGGATTGACGGGATGAATTGATTAGAAAAAATCCTGAAAATCCTGTAATCCTGTCCAAAATATTCTTATAACTTTACAGAAAATAAAGGATGAATAAGATGCTAAAAACAAAATTCGCCTGTCTTTTGATGTTCTCAATGACACTTCTGTCCTCCACATCCGTTTTTTCCGCCGAAAAGGAACTTCCGGACGGCAGGATAGACATTGATGTCAAGAACGGTCCGGCAGATCTGAATCTCTCGGTAGTCGAAGCGTCTGAGGATACGAAGGCCTCGAACGCCTCCAAGACCGGTCTGAACTGGTATTTCCCCACCGATGATCGCGCCTGGTCGCAGTCAACCCTGAAAATAAAATCCAACATGGACTGCAAGGCGCGTCTGCGTTTGAAATCGAAATTCACCAAGCCCGAGGAGGCCGTCTGGGTCCTCTATGACGGAATACAGGTTGAAGGAGCGGAGCTCAGGAACGCGGATCTCGAGGATCAGCCCGATAGCAAGCGCAACGGCTGGATATTCGAGGAGCAGGTTCCCGGACTCGGCCCGAAATTTATAAAGGAGGAAGGTGTCGCAAAATCCGGAAAAGGATGTTTCCTGGTCTGGCACAACGGTCCGGCGACATACAATGGATTCAACCTTCCGGCAAACAAGGTGGTGACGATTTCCGTATGGGCGAAGAAGCCCCCGAAGGACATGATCCCCGGCGCAGGCGGCGCGGCCGACGTGCAGACAGTTGCGAAGTTCGCAAGCGATCCGATCAGCCTGGCGTCCGTCGCGAATATGGGATTCAAGGATGAAGTCACGAATGACGATGCAGGCGGATGGACCGATGAAGGTCCGAACAACGACATTTCCTGCATGACTCCCGGAAGGAAAGTTTTGCGCGATGTCACTTTTGAAATCCTTGATCCTGCCGCGAACAACGGCAAGGGCTGCATCGTGATGTCTGCCCCGAACCTGAAGAATGGAACCTGGACACAGAAGGCGATCACGCACAAGTACGGTGGAAAGCTGAAGACGCAGACGGACAATGTAGAGATTCCCGCCGGTGACAAGGCCTACAAGTTCGTCTATCTGCTCCATGCGATGGGCTGGGCGCCGGATGAGAAGCGCACCATCGGCACGATAACTGCGAAATACGCAGACGGATCTTCCACCGAAATTCCAGTGCAGGCGACCGTCGATGTCTCCAACTGGTGGAATCCGCAGGCGATGCAGAACGGTTTTCCGGCCTGGAAGGGACGCAACCTGAAGGCCGAGATCGGACTTTACCTCAGCAAGTTCCCTGTCGATGACAAGCCCCTCAAGTCGCTCAAGTTCGAATGCAAGGACTGCGCATGGATGATAATGGGTGTCAGCGCGAGCCGCGACAACATACCGATGCCTGTGTTCGCGCCTCCGAGCTTTGACTTCACACAGGAATCACTTGCGAAAAGGTACCCTGCGTTCAGTGCCGCCGCTGATATTGCAACAGCAATGAAATCTGAAAAGGCGCTTGAAACGAAGTTTGGATTGCTGGACGGACGTCCGACTGCCTGGCTTCACGGGGAATGGAACATTATTCCGGTGATGGAGAAGAACGCCGCCGTCAAAGGAAAAGAAATAACAAGCAGCAAGGTTTTTGTTCCTTCATTCCTTGGTTCATCAAAAGGTACGCTCAAGAAGGCCGCGTATGCGCCACAGCCTGAGTCTTGGCAGAAGGCGACGGTGTTCTGGTATTCGACGAACGTGGCCGTTCCCCAGGAATTCACAGGAGGCCCGCTGGTCGTGCATTTCGACGCGGTCGACTTCCTCGGAGCAGTCTTCATCAACGGTGAATTTCAGAAGATCCATACTGGAAGGTTCACTCCGTTCAATGTCTATCTTCCGGATTCCATCAAGCCCGGAGATACTTTCAACCTAAGCGTGTTCTGCCTGAAGCTGGCTGAAGGAGTTCTGAACCAGGCCTGCCCTTTCATGCAGGGAGTCAGCCCGGATGTCGGCGGAATAACCGCTCCGGTCTATCTTTTCCGCGATACTCCGCTGAAGATTGAGAATCTCAGGATAGTCACTTCTCTCACAGGAAAAAAACTTTCAGTCAGCTTCAAGTGCTCTGGAAATGTTACGGGCGCAACAGTGGAGCCAAAAGTCGTCGATGCCTCAGGTACGCCTGTGGCGCTGGCTGGACTCGCCACGAAACCGGCCGCCGCAGAAATGTCATGGGAGACAGCGTGGGACAATCCGCACCTCTGGTCCGACGAGGATCCTTATCTCTACAGGCTGCAGATGACGGTGAAAAGCGCGGAAGGCAAGGAGACTGTGCAGGAACAGACTTTCGGATTCCGCGAAATTTCCATTAAGGGCGGAGACATTGTACTCAACGGCAGTCCTGTCCGGCTCTTCGGTCTTTCGTATGAGCCTCAGTGCCTGGACGCCTGGCCGCGGACTGACGAGGAGTTCAACTACAAATATCTGATGGCGCTCAAGAAGCATTTTGGCGTGAACGCCGTGCGCTTCCACCATATCCCAGCCTGGCCGGCACAGCTGCGTGCGGCCGACCGCGCAGGGATCCTGGCGATCAACCAGAGCGGGCTATGGACAGGTGGACGCTTCGCAAACTACCGAGCGGGAAATCTTTTCATCGAGACGATGAAGAAGGAGCTTTCCGAATGGGTATGGCGCGACATCAACCATCCGTCCACAATTATCTGGGATACGGCGAACGAATACATCATCGGCAGTCCGGAATGGCATGATTTCTGGGTCAAGCTCGATGAGATCGTGAAGGACATCGACAAGACGCGTCCTGTCGAGCAGTCCGGATCCGGTTTCGAGTACCGCAACCCGATGATCCGCCATTTCCACAACCGCGAGAACTACGACCAGGTCTTCGATTTCATGAAGAAGAAGGAGACACCATCGATATTCGGGGAATTCTGGATCGGTTCCGGGAAAAGGATACTTACCCTTCCGAGGACTACCTTCACCGTCGAAGGATTCAACCGGGAATGGGTGCGCTGCCTCGAGGACAAGATGACCTTGATGCGCGTCAACGGCGGCGCGGGATTCTTCCCGTTCCACCAGATAGAGCACGGTCTGGAGATGCTCGGACAGGATGTGCCGAAAAATGCGAAGTTCGCAATTTCCTCTTTCAATCCGGTGAAGATGGATGACCGCTACGAGATAAACACTTTCAAGCCTTCGGACAAGCAGGTCAATCCGATCTTCGTTGAGGCTTGCAACAGGTTCTATGGCAAGGTGGCCGGGCTATGGTTCGAGAGATCGCAGGTCTTCAGCAAAAAAGTGAAAACTGAAAGGAACCTCTTCCTGGCAAACGACACGAGATCGGAGAAGAAATATGACGTGAGCATAACGCTCAAAATCGGATCAGAAGAGATGCCGGTTGCGAAGTTCGCGGAAACTCTGGCCGCCGGCCAGACCATGACCAGAAAGATTGAAGTTCCAGGTGCGAAGACAGCAGGGCAGGGACTGCTCATCGTAAAGATCAGCTATGGCGGCGAGAAGGAGTTTGTGAATGAGACTCCGGCGCAGGTCGTGGATGATGCGAGCTATGGACAGGCCTTGACTGTCAGGCTCTACAAGGGAAGCGAAGCCCTGCAGTCGGTGTTGAAGGCCGCGGGAATCACGGTGCAGGCGGTTGACAAGCTTGAAGCTGGAACTTCTCCCCTGCTGATAGGAGAGGATACGCTTGGCTTTGGCGACAAGTCGCAGATGGAGGCCCTGATGAGGACAGGTGACCAGAAGATTCTCGTTCTTGCGCAGAGCAAGGTGTCGTTCGCGGACATCCTCGGTCTCGGATACGTGACACCTTCGCCTACTGAAACCAGCTCGTATTCATCGGCGCAGAACAAGAAACTGATTGCCAGCGGAATAAGCTCCTATGATTATCCCGGAGGAATTGGGCGCAGCTACTTCGGCACATACATAATGCCGATGCCTGCAGAGCAGATTCCGCCGTCGATAGAAAAACTTTTCACGGGGACGAGATTCGAAGATGTCCCGTGCCTCCGTTATGAGATGGCGAAGGGGAACGCGATATTCTGCCAGCTGCAGCTGGAAAAGCATTTCTTAGACGATGCACGCGCGAAAAAGATTCTTCTTGAGCTTGCACGTCTGCTCGATGAAAAGAGCGCAAGGAACCCTGGCGCCGTCTATACGAAGTCCGATGAGATAAAGGAAACACTCGGGACATTCGGATTCAAGGTCGCGGAAAAACCGGATGATGCGAAGCTCGCAGTTGTCTCGCACAAGGAATACAAGGCTGATCCGAAGCTCCAGCAGATGAAGGATGTCGTCGTGTATGCCCTCGAGGAGAACGGAGAGATCGACGGGAAGAAGATTGCGACAAAGATGGTCAGGCATTTTACGACGTTCATGGTGTCGGCTGAAGTTCCCGGTCTCTACGAGATGGGCACGGCCAATTTCACGAAGATCATGGAGGCCGGCGGGTTCTGCAAGGCCGTGAATCCTCCGACCCTGCCTTCGATTAACATCCCCGACTCAAAGATCGCCGCGGCCGGCAAGAAGGCCTCGATGCACTACGACATCTTTGACGACGACAACTACAATCCGGTGATCAGGTATTACGAGATTGACGGCAAGCGCCGCTGGGTCACAGGTTTTGACGACACCTGGAATCCGACGGCCGCGATCGGACTCTGCGTGGCGAAGGACATGGGAATGGAATTCAGGCGCGAACTTGGCGCACTCACATATTCGATTGTCGATGCCAGGGAAGTGAAAATAGACGGAAATGTCGAGGACTGGACGTATGATGGCGACATCAATCTCCGCAACTGGGCAAGGGCCAACCCGCTGATTGTCGGCAACGCGAATCCATGGGGGATATTCTACATGATGGCGGATTCCGCCAACCTGTATGTAGCATTTGCCGCACCTGAAGACTCGCTGCCCGTAGGAAACGCAAACGCGAAGCTTGTCCTGAAGATGGACAAGAACGAGCTGGTGATAAAGCGTCAGGCGGACGGAGCACTGAATGTGGCTCTTGACGGTGCCGTACTTGCGGATCCCGCAAAGTGGCTGCCTGTCACCGCCACGCTGGTGGATGCGGGAGCGCGCCAGGATGAGATGAACAAGGGATTTACGCTGGAGATTTCGATCCCGCTAGCAAAGCTGGCATTGCAGAAGAGGATGGCTGGTTCGATCGAGCTGAATGACGGGAAAGCGCAGGTCACGGTTCCCGCCGCCGGAGCAGGAAGCAAGACATTCAAGCTGGTGATGGAATAAAATTCCGGACGGAAATTTTATAACAAATGTTTTCGTCGATGTTTTTTTAAAGTAGTTTGCGATCTCCGAGCGCAAGAAACAGGTTGGGAATAGAATGGATGGATGATTGGATTGCTGGATGGTTGGTTATCAGAGACATAAGAGCAAATAGTAGAATTCTATGCCACGGCAAGCGCCAGTGCTCCACAAGAACAAGAACGGAGATGGAGAATAGCCTGCCGGTTATTTCACCGAGATGATTCCGTTTGATTTGAGAGTAATCCTCTTTGCCGGGGATTTGCCAAGGCGGACCTGCAGGTCCAGTTTCCTGTCGGAATCATTTTTTAATTCCGCCCTGACAGAGCTATTTCTGCGGGAGGCGCTGACAAGCAGGCCTGGAGCTGTCCTCAGATTCCTGAATTCGGCATCACCCCATTTCAAAGGATATTCCGGGAATATTTCAATCATGCAGTCCTTTGAACGGAGGAGCAGGAGATTGAAGGCGTGAACGAAGGAACCATGTACGCTCGGATACCAGTTTTTCCAGAATACACCGTCGGGCCTGACGCCTTCCGGGAACGCGAAAAGAGAAGTCGTGAATGGCACAGCTTTGTCGAGAAGAGTGGCGGCTCCCGGCATATCCATCTTTGAAAGTGCAGCGCTATAATTGAAATGCAACCATGGGACCACAGGATATCCGTGGTCGGGCCAGCGCATGAAACCATGTTTGCCGGTGAGATGACTGATGTCATAAAGAAGTGTGCGCTTGTCGCCAATGCAGTCGAACATTCCGATGCAATAGCCGTCCGCGCTGATTCCCATCTTGGGATTCTTTGCCAGATGTATGAGCCCTTTGAAGCGATTAAGATCATATCCATTCCGGAGTTTTTGCAGGAGTCGCGACCATGAAGGATCAGTTTTGAGTCCGAGGATTTCAGATCCTTTGATGGCAGCTTCGAGGGTTGCAATGGTCGTCAGAAGTGATCTGAGAGGATTCGGATAGAGCAGGACTTTTCCATTCTTGCGCTCCTTGCCGTTAGGTCCGCTCGAACTTATGATCTCGGCATGATCCTTGAATTCCCTCACTCCCGCAGCGAGTATGAATTTCAGAGGTTCCATGATGCAGGGCCAGTATTTTTTCAGGAGATCCTTCCTGCCGGTATGGAGATATAGCTGCCATGTCTGGAGTGCGATCATTGCAGTCAGGAAGAATTTCGATCTGATGATAGTCTCTCGTCTTTCATCAGGATTTTCGGGCAGCGGATGGATTGCTTTCCCGTTTACCGTGATCTCTGTGGGATAATATGCGCCGGGAAAACCTGCGGATTTCGCAAATTTCTTCAGGGCAGGGAGCTTGTTTTTCCAGAACTCGATCATCTTTTCGGCCTCGGTAATCCGGTTTGCGCTTAGGAATGCCATCACGCCAAAGCTGTAGTCGAAGGACTGTATTCCACTGAACCACATGAGTGGATAACCGCCAACGCTGATGCTTCCTTCCGGATGCTGGTGCGCACGGAGTACATGCAGGCTCGCGGTATAGATGTCGGAAAGATCCTTGCGAGCCAATGTGACGTTTGAAGATGAATTGAACTTTCGCCATTCGGAGACGTGGTGCTGCAATATCCGGGAATAGGAGAAATTCCTGGATATGCGTGGCAGTTCCGAGCCGCTTGCCATATCTATCGAGTCGACGCATTCGAGATAGATGGTGAATTTCGTCTTGACCCGGATTGGTATTTCGATACCGTGGCTGCGATTGAAACATGTTGCTGTTTTTGCAGACCTAAGGTCGGCATGGAGGAGCGCAAGCGCTCTGGAGTTCTTTCCTTGGAGCTTATACAGGAGGCTGCTGCGCCTGATTTTTTTTGTATCTGTGATGTCCATCTGGTCCGGGAGTGATGCGACGCTCCACCAGAAGGAAGGTTTTTTCACGAAGAACTGGAGGGAGATTCCTTCTTTGGCGGAGACAACTTCGAATCTGTGGACAAGACAGTGGGTATTTGTGAGGAATGTCGTTACTTTTACCAAGGCTTCGCCATAGCTGCAGCTGGTGCGGAGAGTGGCGGTTTCAGGATCGAAATTCTGATCGAAGGAATCGAGACCAAGGGCCCTGACTCCATGTTGGACCGTGTAGCCGGATTGCAGAAGATTGATCAGGCGCTTTGAGTTTGTGCCGCGCCGGTCGGCCTTGAACCAGCCGGTGAGGACGGCGTTGTCGAAACACCATTGTTCATGTGAACCGCCACCTCCCATTGCTCCGGTGTGGCCGATCAGCAGCTGGTCGATTCCGTTTCCGAGGAACATTGGAAAATAAGGTTTTCTCGCCGGAATCATATCGGATCTTATATTCATAAACTGCACCATCCTGAGAATATAACATAATATAAATGGAATTCGCTTGACAATTAATTTAAACCGCTTTAAATTGAAGTCAAGTAAAACACTAAATTTAACTTTTCCAAGGAGTTCCTATGCGCTCGATAATGTCAATTGTTTACTCGGGGCTGATAGGCCTGTGTGCGGTATCCATGTTTGCTGCTGAACCTGCGGAGAACCCCAAGTTCGAGGAGATCCTCGCAAAGCTGCCAAAAGGCACCGAGGTTGTCAACGCCCAGCCTGAAAACTGGAAGCTCAAGAACGGCGGTCCGGATGTTGGGATCATGAGCGTGGTTGACGTGGAAGGAATGCCTTTTAAGAAGGCGATACGCATGGAAAGCAAGAAGAAGACGGACCGCGACTACCTGTTCCAGGCGGTGACCCCGAGTACTGCGAAGGTCACGGTTTCAGATGCCCTGATGCTGACGTTCTATGCCCGCGCCGAACAGGTCAACAACGATATCAATGTTAGTCAGATAAATATGAAATTCTTCTCCATGAAGCAGACAGGCTCTGCGAGGAACGCTTCGGTGGCGGTGTCAAAGAACTGGCAGAAGTTCTATTTCCCGATGGACGTTTTTTCCAAGCAGGTCAAGGAATTCGGGCCCGGTGAACTGACCCTGACATTGAACCAGGGGCTTCCGCCGCAGATCGTCGACATCGCCGATGTCAAGCTGGTCAAATATCCCGAAGGAGTCGCATTGAAGGATCTGCCGAGAAAGGTGCAAACGTACGAGGGACGCGAACTGGATGCCGCATGGCGCAAGGAGGCGTTTGAACGCATCGAGAAAATACGCAAGTCTGATCTTTCTGTGCAGGTGACTGACGAAGCAGGGAAGCCTGTTACCGACGCGCAGGTCAGCGTGAAGATGAAACGGCATCTGTTCGGATTCGGATCCGCATACGCAGATCCTCGTTTCTTCTGGGATGATGAGGATTCCAAGCGCTACCGCGAAGAGTTCCTTAAACTTTTCAATGTGGCTGTCAGCGAGAGCGGGATGAAATGGGAGCCATGGCTCGAGAAGCGCGAGCAGGCGATCAAGGCCGCGAAATGGGTGCGTGATCACAATATTCCGGTGCGCGGACACACTCTCGTCTGGTGCCAGCTCGACCGTCTTCCGTACGCCAAGGAGAAGCCGGAAATCATGAACCGTTACCGCAAGGATCTGAAAGGACTTCAGGAATTCCAGCTTGAACATATCCGCGACGAGATGACCGCATTGAAGGGCGTCTGTTTCGAATGGGATCTGATCAACGAGGCTATGTCCCATTTCGACTACCAGAACCTGATGGGGATGGAATGTTTCCTCGACTATTTCAAGCTCGCACACGAGATTGATCCGGATACAAGACTGGTTGTCAACGAAAACAAACTGTTGAACTCGGACGGTGGAGCAGGGAACCTCTCGTTCAGCCGCGAGGAGGATTTCTACAAGTTCCTGAAATTTCTGAAGGACAACGGAGCGCCTCTGTCCGGCATCGGCATCCAGTCGCACTGGGGAGGAGGACTCACTCCGCCGCCAAGGATGCTCCAGCAGCTTGACCGCTTCGCCGAGTTCGGCACGATCAGCATCACGGAATTCGACGTGGCGATTGATGATGAAGAACTGCAGTCCGACATCACCAGGGATTTCCTCATCACGTGCTTCAGTCATCCCGCCATAAATACTTTCGTCATGTGGGGCTTCTGGGACGGACAGCACCACCGCAGGAACGCGCCGATCTTCAGGAAGGACTGGAGCGTCAAGCCCAGCGGACAGGTCTTCATAAACCTTGTCTTCAAGCAGTGGTGGACGAACGTGGACGGGAAAACCGGAGCCGATGGTCAGTTCAAGACACGCGGATTCATGGGAGACTACGAGATCTCAGTCACACGCGACGGCAAGACCGTGACCCAGCCTGCGAAACTCGCAAAAGATGGAGCGGTGGTGAAGGTCTCCCTTAAGTAGGGCGGTTTTCAAACCGCCAACCGAATTGTGGAGCGCCGGCATCTTGCCGGCAATAATTTTTCCAATGTGGTACAGGCGGCTCGCCTGTAATTTCTTGAACATCGAACATCCGCCGTCGCTGAGAAGCTATGGCGGACAGGTTGAACATCGAACTTCCAATTTCGAATGAAGAAATGTAGCGCCCTGAGGCTCGGAACTCGGGGCAATTCTTAACAATGTATCACAGGCAAGACCTGTACTGACCTGTAGTGAGCTTGCTTGCGGTGAGCTTGTCGAATCCGTCGAACTAGCATGGTCGAAGTATGCCTGTAGTTTATGGCAAAGATATTGAAAACGGCAGGCTGTGATGATATAATATTCTCCTATGACAAGCACCATACAAATTGCACAGATGTCCCGTAAGGAGAAGCTCCAGACAATGGAGGCCATATGGGCTGATTTATCCAAGGATGATGCAAACATCGAGTCACCTGCGTGGCATGGGGAAGTTCTGAAGGAGACCGAGGCTCGAGTTGCCTCCGGTCAGGAGAAAGCCACTGACTGGGCTACTGCAAAACGCAATCTGAGGAAGCGTTTTGAATGAAGATAAAGATCCTTTCCTCAGCTGTCCAAAAGATTCCCCTACGCCATCTACTATAAGATTGACAGTGATCTGGTCGTGGTCTACAGGATTCTGGATCTGCGCCGTCATCCGGATCGGATTAAGCAATCATTGAAATAGGATTAAACTACTATTTGCCGGCAAGATGCCAGCGCTCCCAAAAATTACAGGTGGGACCACAGTCATTCGACGTGGCAAACGCCTGTACCACACTCTTTTTCCCTTGCATTTCACAACCCGGATATTACGTTATTCTTACCGCAGGTCCAATTGGCGGATTTGGCGTAGAATATGCCTAGAAGATCAATTCAAATGCTTTCACGATGAGTCCTCCAGATGAGGACTCATCCGTCGGAGTGCGCAGACGGAATCTTATACAGTCTGCGCTTTTGATGGAATATTGGGAAATAGAAAAGCGGTGACTTCGTCACACGCACTCCAACGGTCAGACCGGAGCGTCTGACGTAAAAGAATTATACTTAGTGCCTCTGTGTCTTTGTGCGAGGAATAAATTATTTTCTCGGGCAGCAATGCCCGAGTTACTAGAATCCCAATCCCGGTTCATTGTCGTGCTCTGGATTCTTCTTCGTTATGAACGGCGAGAATTTCTTGTAGAGGTCGTCTAGCTTGGCGAGGTAATATAGGACATTTTCATCGCGCGTTGTCGGGGCGTCCTTCAGGAGGCATGAGTTGTCGACGACCGACACGTTCTTCTTCGTGCCGGTAACGTAGAAGGAGATCTGGTCGCCTGCGCGGTAGTCGCGTCCGGACTTGATCGCCAGCTCGTAGGCGGCACTCCGTTTACCGTTCTCCTCATTGATCCCGCGTTTATATGCGTCGAGTGATTCCTGGAGCGTCTCGGATTTTGCGAACTTCGCAAGCGGCCATTTCCTCGTTTCGATGGCTGACTTGCATTCGGCGGTCATTTTCTCTATTGAATCGAAATCCTCCTTCAGCAGGTACGCGATGATCTTCTTCATGTATTCGCGCTGGAACGGCTCGAGTCCGCGTGACTTCAGTGCCGCACCGGTTATTGAAATTTCCCCATCCTTGGAAAGGACTGCATAGTTCTTGCTCTTGTAGCAGAACATCGAAGGATAGACTGAATCGAGTTCGACTTCGATCCCCTTCGGCAGGATCTTTTGGATCTTTTCCTTCATCGCGTCCGGACTTTTAACGTCGGCAGGCGGCTGGAAATAAATACCATCCGTGTCGATCTCGATCACATTCGCCTTGCTGTCATTCAGGAACTTCACCATGGAACTGAGAATGCTTCTTCCGCTTCCGGTCACTGATTCCGCCATCGTATAGTCGTTGAAAGTGCCCTGTGAGAATCCCAGATAACCGTAGAATGAGTTGATGAGGATCTTGAAAGTCGACTGCAATGAATAGAAATATTCTCTTTTTTCCTCAGTGTCTGCGGCTTTTTCAGCGTCTTTTGCAAGGAGGCGGAACTCCCTGAGCCGTTCAAGGAAAAAAGAGAATATTTTTAAACTGTCCCTTTTCGGGACCCAGGATTCGGCCAGGATGATCGAGGGATAGAGCGAGCGGATATCGCAATGCCATACATTCTCGAAGACTCCGGATGAAAACGCCTCGGTCAAGGCACCGGCAAAACCGCGGCTTCCTTCCGGGACCGGGATTGACTGTTCTTTCTCCAGATATGCGGCGACCAGCATCGCATCGATCCTGGTGGCGTTTCCGCGGACCACGCAGTTCTGGTATGAATAGGGAATGAGCTGTGTCTGGTAGAAATAGCTCTGGGAAAGGATCTCGGCGATCGCGCGCGTCTCCCTGGCATCGTCCATCGCATATTTCTTCAGGAGTTCGCGGTTTTTCTTGAACATCGAGCAAATTTCATCGCCTTCGATATATGTCCTGTCCTTGGCTGCGACCCCGAAATGCCGTGCGATTGACTTGAGGCCGTAATCCTCGAGTTCGCGGTAGCTCACATCGTAGAACTGCGCGAGAAAGAAAGTATCGATGATATGGCGTCCGTAGATGTCGAACCTCGTGTAGTTCACGGTGCGTTCCGCGATGGAGACACGTGACGGCCTGCTGGATACGGTACTGCCGTCGCGTCCGAGATTGAGTTTGACCTTGTGGCGTTTTGCACGCGTCTGGATGAAAGGAAGATCGAAACGGAAGATATTGTGTCCCTCGAGTATGTCTGGATCGCGTTCATTGATCGTTTCAACGAATTTTTCCAGTAGTTCCTTTTCGGAATACGGTTCTTCGAGGACGAGAAGTTTTTCCCAGCCGGTATTGTCGGACATGCTGATCATCGCGATCTTGTCGCCTTCGCGTTCGGGATTCGGGAACTCGAATTTTTCTGTCATCAGTGTTTCAATGTCGAACTGGAGCCTGCGTGTTTCGTCGAAGGTCATTTTCCTGAAAAGCCTGAACTGTTCAGAGGTCAGGAGCTGCTGTGTGTCGTCGTTGAAAAGACGGAAGGGAGCTGACGGAGAAGTCGGATTGAAGCCCGTGGACTTCTTCAGGTATTTGACGGCGCTGTCGTAATCGGCGGAATTTGCGAACTTCGCAAGATAGCAGAAGACGGCGTCGCCCTTTAGCTTCACGGTTTCAAAATCAAGGTTGGAGCCATTAAGGATTGACGGATTTGAAAGCAGGAAGAAGGGATGGAACGGGATTTCCTTCTTTTCGAGCTTGTCGCCGTTGCGGATGTAGATGACGGCCTTGCCGTGTCCGCCGGGTTCGGCGGCTACGACGCGGTCGAATTTAGATGAGACAAGATTTTCGAGATTGAAATTCATGGGGAAATATAAACCACGAAATACACTAATCACATCCTCTTTTGAAAAAAGGAACGCCGACCTCCAGGTCGGCATTAGATAAGCCGGTCTGGAGACCGGCGCTCCTTGAGGAAAATTTAAAATTGAAAACATACAATACTGAATTAACTTAAGCGGAATTGATTAAAGGTAGGACGGGCTTTCCAGCCCGTCATTTCAATCAGATGAACAGGCTGGAAAGCCTGTCCTACTTATATTAAAGAAGGGGAAACAGATGAAAAAAAGCATCAAGAAATACGTTCCGGCGGAAAACCGGTATGCGGATATGAAATACAACCGCTGTGGACGCAGCGGACTGAAACTGCCGGCGATATCGCTGGGGCTCTGGCACAATTTCGGAGGAGTGGATGATTTCGAGAACTGCCGGAAGATGCTGAAGAGGGCGTTCGACCTTGGCATAACGCATTTCGATCTTGCTAACAACTACGGTCCGCCCGCCGGATCTGCCGAGATCAACTTCGGCAAAATACTGAAGAAGGACTTTGCTGGATACCGTGATGAACTCGTGATTTCCACGAAGGCTGGCTATTACATGTGGCCCGGTCCCTATGGCGAATGGGGTTCGAGGAAATACATCCTTGCAAGTTTGGAGCAGAGCCTGAAACGGATGGGGATCGATCATGTTGACATCTTCTATCACCACAGGCCGGATCCGGACACTCCGCTAGAGGAGTCGATGTCGGCACTTGAACAGGCCGTGCGCCAGGGAAAGGCGATATATGCCGGAGTCTCGAACTACAGATCCCAGCAGATGGGGTTTGCGGCGAAGATGTTGAAGTCGCTCGGAGTTCCATGCCTGATCCACCAGCCCAGCTACAGCATGTTCAACAGATGGGTGGAAGAGGACGGACTGCTTGACGTCCTGGACGCCCAGGGGATCGGCTGCATAGTGTTTTCGCCACTTGCACAGGGAATGCTTACTGACAAATATCTCAAGGGAATACCGGAGGGATCGAGGGCGTCGAAGGCAGGGACATTCCTCAAGAAGGACAATGTAACAGAGGAAAAAGTTGCGAAGGCCAGGGCTCTCAATGAAATTGCGAAGGCACGAGGCCAGACGCTTGCCCAGATGGCGCTTGCCTGGGTGATGAGGAGGAAGACAGTGACGTCCGCGCTGATCGGCGCGAGTTCGGTGAAACAGGTCGAGGACTGCGTGGCCTGCACGAAGAACCTGGAGTTTTCGAAGGAGGAGCTGGAGGGGATAGAGAAGATTTTGAAGTAACTCGGGCATTCCTGCCCGAGAATCTGAAGATTGAAACTAGAAAAGATCACAGGCAAGACCAGTCCTGAGTTTATCGAAGGATACCTGTGTTACATTTAAATCTCGGGCAGGAATGCCCGAGTTACATTAGGAGAAACACATGGATTTATTTAATCCGTTCATTGAGGATTTTTTCAGGCTGGTACGCGGGCATCTCATGGAGATAATGCTTGTGTTCGTGGGGACGGTGCTGAGCGTATACGGGGGCGACATCAACAAGGCGCTTATGAAGAAGATCAAGAAGGAGAACTTTTTCGTGAGGTTTGGGACTTTTGTTGCGCTTTGCGCGGTCGGATACGGATTCATCGCCCTGATCATCGGGAAAGTCTTGGTCAAATACATGGGACAGCTCAGCAATATCTGGCTGCTCTGCGTGATTGCCGGACTTTTCATATTGATCGGGCTTATAGCTGAAGAAAAGAATCACATTTGAAACGGGGGGAGTTATGTGTAAAGGAATAACCAATCGTATCATTATCGTCTTGAAGAATCTCTTCTTTAGCGGAGCGCGGGTTTTCCAACCCGCGAATTGGCGGACAAGAATGTCCGCCCTCCTTTTTTTTAAAAATCCATGTTGCTTTGAAACTAATAGTAAAATTGCGATCTTTGCAGTTCTGGCGGGAATCGTGTTCATGTGCGGATGCAGGACGGAGGACTCGGCATACGGGATATGCGAGCATGTTTCCAGGGGCGGGGAGCATGAGAATTTCGCCAGGAAGGAACTGTCGATGCTTGACACCGCGGGGATCCGCTGGGTGCGCACCGATTTCGACTGGTCAGGGGTCGAACGTAAAAAGGGCGAATGGAATTACAAGCATCTGGACGAGACGGTCGGCTGGGCCGAAGCAAACGGAATAAAAGTTCTTCCCATACTTGATTATGATGTCGCCTGGGCAACGCCCGCCTACAAGCATTTGGATGAATGGCTCGAATATGTAAGGAAGACTGTTACAAGATACCAGACCAGCCTCAGGTACTGGGAGGTCTGGAACGAGCAGAACGGTGATGGCATGTGGCGCGAGAAGCCGAACCCGGAAAACTATGTGACGCTTCTGAAGGCAACTTACCAGGAGATAAAGAAAATAGATCCGGAACTCAAGGTCCTCATAGGGGGTTTTGCCGGAATGCCGTTTGATTTCATAGAGGGAGTCTACAAGGCGGGAGGCAAGGATTACTTCGATATCATGAACTTCCATCCTTATCGGTCAAAGTCACCGGAGGCGGGAAACCTGTATGAGGATATCAGGAAGCTTTCCGCTTTGATGGAGAAATATGGAGACAAGGGCAAACCGATGTGGATAACGGAAGTTGGCTATCCGACGCACAGGCTTCCGGTCATGCCGGAACATATCCTGAAGGCAGGGCTGAAGTCTGTTGATCCGAAATGCGAGGGCTGGAATGCTGCTATAATCTCGGATCCGGAGTTCCTGGAGGATTCCGACATGGACGATGGCTATTTCAGGAAGCTTGTCGGGGAGACAAACAGTTTCAAGAGGATAAAGCTTGAGGAGATTTCCTCTCTGGACGCCGGGAAGAACAATCTACTCATAATGAATCCGTCGGAGAGCTTTCCTGCAGATTATTTTGACGCCATTGAGAAATATTTGAAGGCGGGCGGCGTATTATTCTTGTGGAACGGCGTTCCTCTTTATTATGAGAAAAGGTTCAAGGACGGCGTCTGGGAGCAGAAGATGGCCGATGAGAGCTTCAGGAAAAGGCTCCGTATAGGATGGGAGGCGTTCTGGACCAAGGCGGGAATTCCCAATGACACGAACAGGATGGAGATTGCGGACGAATTCAAGGATATCATCCCGATCAACGAGAAGAAAGCTGGAAAGGCGTCACGCTTCCTCAACGGCGATGCATTGGCCGAAGGAGACAAGTTCATTCCGATAATAAGGGTTTCAAACGGGGCATATAACGGGACGGCGGCGGCGGTATATCTGTTGAAGGACAAAGGTGCTGTGATAGTGTCGACGTTGAATCCGTTTTTCGTGAGCGAGGAGATGCAGTCGAAATATCTGCCGCGGACCTATCTCATTGCATTGCAGGCAGGAGTTGAAAAAGTGTTCTGGTATGAGTTAAGGGCGGCGGAGAATGACTGGGGGTACAACGAGGACAACTTTGGAATATTGCACAAGGATTTGAGTGCAAAGCCCTCTTTTATCTCTTTCAAGGCGCTGGTCAAGGCGAGACCGGCCGGTTCCGTGAACACTTCTACGGAATGGCGGAAAGAAGGGATATGCATGATGTCCTGGAAACGCCCGGATGGTCTTGCAGGATGGGCGATATGGACGCAGACCGCCGAAAAGGACGTGAAATTGAAGGTTGAAGGGGATATAGTTGAACGGTTCGGATATATGGGAGAGGAATTGGAATCGGCGTTAAGGCCTGACACGTCCGGGATTCTCAAGGCCAAGATCAGGAATTCCCCGATATATGTCATAGGGCCTGGGAAAATATCCCTGGAGAAATGATTGAGATAGTTTAGGAATTCCAAAATAACGGAGGGCGGACATTCCTGTCCGCCAACTCGCGGGTTAGACCACAGCCATTCGGCGTGGTAAAAAACCCGCGCTCCTTTAAAATTTGAATTTTGCAATCAGTTATTTTTATAAAACATTGAGAATATCTAGCATGAAACTGAAAAAGACATTTCTGGGTATTGCATGTTCAGCGGCAATATTATTTTCGCTGTGCATGTCTGCCCAGGACAAGGCGCCCGCTCCGGCCAATGACAAGATGCCCAAAGTCAACAGGGCCCTTGATCTCAAGGACATCAACATCCTGGATGATTTGAACGTTAAAGAGGAAGGGCAGAAAAAAGGGCAGGAGGATCCTCCTGCAAGGAAAGTTGCAAGGATCGACGTCCCCCCTGAAGCCGAGATTAAGAAGGCGGTTGCCGACATCAAGGGCATCTACGCCGCAAGGTATAAGCCCACTGACGCAAAGGCCAGGCGCGGACTGGCGGAAGAGCTGCTGGGGGAAGCGAAGAAAAACGAGCATCCGGCTCCGGTAAGATATGCCTTCTTCATCGAGTCCGCACAGGTCTATTCTCTGACCGGGGACGCGGCTTTGGTGATGAGTACGTTGAAGGAGATGGGAAAAGTCTTCAAGATCAGCAGGTTTGAACTGGCCGGAAAGGAGCTTGCCGAAACTGAGAAGTTCGCGAAGCTGCCTGAGGATCTTGTTGCCCTTGCCAAGGCGTATCTTGAATGTTACAGGAGCTCATTTCAAAACGAGCTGTTCGACGACGCCCTGAAGAACTTGAATTCAGCCTCCATAGCCGCGAAAAAGGCGAACAATAACGAACTTCTCAACGATATCAGGGAATACAGCAAGGAGGCCCAGTCGTTCAAGAAGGAATATTCGCTGGTTGCCGGGGCGTTTGAGAAGCTGAAGACCGTGCCCGATGATCCTGCTGCGAACTTCGCGGCGGGGAAGTTCTACTGCTTCATTATGGACAAATGGGAGAAGGGTATTCCAATGCTCGCCAGGGGAATGGATGAGAAGATCAGGCAGCTTGCCCTGGAAGAATTGAAGAATCCGGAGGAAGTGAATGTAATGACACAGCTTGCCGACGGCTGGTGGAGCCTTTCGGAGGACAAGGACTACAGGCTGCTGCAGAATGAACTTAGCGGAAGGGCGTGTTACTGGTATGAGAAGATACTGCCTTCGCTGGCCAGCCTTGAGAAGATAAAAATTGAAAAGAAGATCGATCTTGCGAATTCCGCAGCAGGCGTGAAGCATTCATCTGCAAATCTCCCGAAAGGGGCGGTTCTCGCCTTCAGTTTCGAAAAGAACACTGCCATCAAGAGAGGTGGCACTACTGTGATTTCCGACTTGAGCGGACAGGGGAACTACGGGATCGTCCACGGAGCCAGGTTTGTGAAGGGGATGGCTGGCGATGCGGTTGATTTCAACGGCAAGGAAAGCTTTATCGAGGTCAAGGAATCAAAAAGCCTGGCGCTGGACGGGAACCTGACCATAGCGATGTGGCTTGATCCAGTGGATTTTGCAGAAAGACGCAATCCGTTCAACAAGAGTTACGGGGGTGAAGGTACGATGACGATTGAATCTTCCGGAGTGGTGAATTTCTTCTATGGTTCTACGGGGAAGGACATTGAAGGAGGCTACACCGGAGTCAACAGTTCAAAGGCTTTGATTCCAGGCAAATGGAACCATATCGCCGTCGTAAGAGACATGAAAACGGCAAAAGTCATCTGGTATATAAATGGGGAGATTTCTTCGGAGACAGCTCTGGAGATTCCTAACATCAAAGCTTCCAAACTAAACATTTTAATCGGCAAGGGATATGTAGGATCCTATATGGGCATGATCGATGAACTTGCCATCTTCACCAAGGCACTTCCTGAAAAGGAAGTCAAGGAACTCTTCAACCTTGGCAAGAAGGGCCAGAGCTTCTGATAAGTATGTCGGGTTTTAACCCGACGATTTTGTTGACGGTTTGAAAACCGTCCTACTTAAGAAAATACCTCACAAAATAAATTCCCATTTCCGTTTCCATACAGTTAAGACTCTTTAAATCCTATATCTTGCCATAATTGCATAATATTACTAATTAATTAAGCCTTTTTACAAGTAAAGCGTAAGTATATTGGTAATATTATGTCCAAACAAAGAACATTGGAGGCAATTATGAATAGAGAATTTTATCTGAATCTTGCTAAATCGGGCGCGGCTTTCCCTATCGGAACAGACCTTGTCGTCCACGAGAAGAATGATCCTAAAAAAGTCATGCTTGACGGCATCCTTCTTGGAAAGGCCGTCGAAGAGGCCTCAAGGCGTTTTAACGCCCCTCTTGCATTCCCTTTGATGGATCTGAAGCTTGAGAAGGCGCTCCTTCTGGACATTCTTGGCGTGCCCCAGGACAATGTCGATACCTTTCATTTCGAGACTACGCCGACCGATGAAATGATCGAAAAAGTGAGGAATGAACTTCCTAAGAGCTCTCTTCCAAGGATTGATGCCACATGCGGGGCTGTCAGATACATAACAGAAAAAACGGAACTTGTTCCGGTCGGAATGTGCATTGGGACTTTTTCCCTGATGACAAAGCTCATGTCCGATCCAATCACTGCTGTTTATCTACTCGGAATGGGTGTGAAGGCTGAAGAGGAAGAAGCTGTAGGGACAGTGAAAAAGTGCCTTGACCTCGCTTCCATTGTCATCAAAGAATACATCACCAAGCAGATAAAGGCTGGCGCAAAGGCCATAATCATGTGCGAACCTGCCGCCAACAAGATCTATATCTCGCCAACCCAGATAGAGGAAGGTTCGGACGTATTTGATCGCTGTGTGATGGATTATGCATTTGAAATAAAGAAACTTCTCGATCAGCACGGCGTAGATCTGATTCTGCATGACTGCGGAGAGCTTACCGACCATATGATTGAAAAGTTTGTGAAGCTCGATCCGGCAATGCTGAGCCTTGGAAGTTCGCGAAAGCTCTGGGAGGATGCCAGGATTGTTCCGAAGACCACTGTTCTCTATGGGAATCTTCCTTCGAAACACTTCTATTCGGATGAAAAGATCACAAAGGGACAGGTCATCGAGAAATCGCTGGAACTTGTCAGGAAAATGAAGGAAGTGAATCATCCCTTCATTCTCGGAAGCGAATGCGACGTGCTGAGCGTTCCGGAATCTATAGGGACAATCAACGATAAGGTCGGCGCACTCGTGAGCTGCGGATGCTGCTGCCATGATTCTCATAAGCAGATAAGGACAGTTCCGCCGAAAGCGGCATAGGTATAAAAATTCTCCGCAGGCGAAGCCTCGGGGAATTTTTATTTGACAAAGCGCCCTCTCCTTGCCTTGGCATCGGCCGTTCCTCTTTTCAGGCTTGTGAGAAGTTCAGTGTTTCCGGCTATCTCAAAATTATTTTGCCCTGAAGGGGCAGGGTATACTCCGTCCCTACAGGACGAATCATTTTTTCATATATGTCCTGTGGTTGAAACCACAGGCTGTATTACTCAATCCCTTCAGGATTCATCATCAGGATATAACACGCGAGACATTAACGTGTTATTTCTTAAGTTAACGGCATTGGCATGGCACCGATGTAGCGCTAAATGATGCTAATAGAATGAGGCAATTGCCTCTATTGAGCTAATTTCTTACGTTGGAGTACAAGCTTTAGCTTGAGTAACTTATTGAATACCAAGACAAACTAAAGTTTGGACTCCAACGGGTATATTTCCGCAACAACCGTTTTATTGTATTTTTGAAATTGCCTAGGTCAGGGGCGCCAGTAGGAGTCAACGGCTTCCCTGGCCAGGCGCACATAGTGCCGGCCACGCTCGAAATCGCCGAAGATCGTCCCGACCTCCCGTTGCGCAATCTCGAAAATACAGCCGCTCGCCGCCTCGCAGACACCCTTGAAATATGCGGTGATCGCTTCGTCGTTGAGCGGACCGGCATGGGTCACGAATTCTGCGCGCGGCTTGCAGTAGTAGACGATCCGGCGACCGCGCAGGAACTCGCCGATGAGGGGTTCATTGTTGAAAGGGGAGACAGACAGTTTGCGGAGTTTTGACCACTTTGAAAGGTACTCCGTCCAGATGGCGTCGACGCGCTCGCAGCAGCCGTAGGAGAGCAGCCCGAAACGATCGACCAGTCGCTGCTGGTACGGGAAGACGAACTCGCCGAATGTATCCGCCGAGACCGCAGTCGTCTCCTGCGACTCGAGGAATCCCCAGCACTCTGTCGTTTTCGTCACCCTGTCGCCCGGGAGTTCATCGGTGAAGGCGAAGGATTCCTGGGCCAGAGGGGTGAGGCCGTTCGTCGGGAGCAGCAACTGCTCCTTCTCAAGGAAGTCGTAGTACTGTTCGTAGATCCGGGTCGCCATCTCCATGGCCTCGTGTACGGCGTCAGGACAGTCGAACATCGCCATGTAATATGCTTCCATGCCCATCAGGTGCACGAGCGGGTTGGTGATCCCTCCGGGCAGGCTGCCCATGACCATGTGCACCGGCAAAATATCCCCCAGGACATCCTCCAGCAGCTCACGATGACAGATGGTTGCCTCCCGATCAACCCCGAATGATCCGCCGCGCAGCTTGTCCAACTCCGAGGCCAGGTCGCTGATGACCGGATCGATGTGGAATCCCTGCGCGTTGGGACCCGCGGCCCGCGTGATCGTTGCCTCGATGCCGAACGGTCGGACATGTGTGCGCCACGTCATGTCGAATGTCGGTGGGATCGGCGTATCATCGTCGAACAGTTCGCGCCCAACCAGTCTGCCAAGTAGGACGGCCTCGATCCGGCGTGCCTGCTCACCCTCGCATTTCAAGCGCGGAGTGACGACCTCGTGGGTGAAATTAGAGAACAGCAGCCGGATCGGCGGAGATTCACGCCGACCTTCCGCCTGTGCCAGCCATTTCTTCAATATGATCTTATTCTGCGGGGAATTAGCGTAGTCGAGCTGTATCTGAGCCCGTTGCCTCAATATCCCGCGGTCGTGCGCTGAAATTAATTCCATGTCGTTAACCTTTCTGACAACGTTCTATGATGACCGGACCGGTGCTTCACCGGTCCGGTCTATCTTTTGGTTCGGATTGAGTCTTGTTTGTCTCTTTATCTATTGCCTTATGGATATACAAACTTCTTTCTAATGAAAATAATTCTGGGGTTGGGCTCTGATTCTTGAAATGCTCAATTGCTTTTTTTGCAGCTTCTCCTTGGCCATCGTTAATCATGTTGCCAATTTTGACAATGCCCCTTCCATAATGTTCGTGATTATAATTCGAATATATTGCTGCTGATATAAAGGCAATGACGGAAGATAATAATAAAAATATCAACATGGCAAATGCAATTATTCTTGCTTTTCTGTTGTTTTTAAATTCGCCAAATATCCAGAGGCCGAGGATAAACAAAAATCCTATTAGAAATAATATTGATATTGCTGTTATTGGCATATTATTGTACCGAACTTCTTATTATGCTGTTCCCCATAAGCAGGGGTTCGAAATTGCAATTATGCAACTCCCACCTCAAGATTGTCATCCTGTACAGTTTAAAATAGACCACAACAGGCCCTGAATTCAAGATTCCAGCCACCCAATACCTCCGGGATCCGGCTATGGAAGTAAATGATAATGCCTATTTGCATCCGCAGGCTTTATTGCTATTTTTCAGGATGCTTTCAAAAACAAAAAGACCTTTGAAGAAATGGCTGCTGGACATATACCGGATCCTCGAGGATACTTATGGGGTCCAGGAATGTTTCCTTAAGCACGAAGACCCTCTCCAACTGATGGTCAGCGCCATCCTTTCCGCGCAATGCACCGACGCCAACGTGAACAGGGTTTCTCCCGGACTATTCAGGAAGTATAAATGCGCGAAGGATTTTGCCGAAGTGAATATCAAGGAACTGCAGAAGGATATCAAGTCCATCGGGCTCTACCGGGCAAAATCAAAGAACATCATTGCCTCCTGCAGGAAGATCATCAATGAGTTCGACGGCAAGCTTCCTTCCGAAATGGAAAAACTTGTGACACTTCCCGGGATCGGGCGCAAGACCGCGAATGTCCTGTTATGCCATGCATTCAACAAGCCGGGATTTCCAGTCGACACCCATGTACAGCGTCTTACGAACCGGATCGGGCTTGTGAAAACGGAGAATCCGGTGAAGATAGAGATGATCATCAACAAAAATATTTCCGAGGAATATTGGTGTTCGTTCTCGCAACTGCTGATCTCCCACGGGCGCGCCAGATGCCAGGCGAGGAAACCGAATTGCGGGAATTGCGAAATCCGCAATTTGTGTGAGAAAAGAGTTTGAATGCGGGGAAGTGAAAACCTTTTAAGGAAAGGTTCTTCCCTTCCCCGCGCCCCAACCCTTTCCAAACCTGTTTGCTATCGGGTCTCCGCAGGAAGGCGCATGTGTGAATGGATTAAGCACGAAACACACGGACTACACGGGAAAGCATATGCTTTTCATGTAGCGCCGGCACCTTCAAAATTGTGCTTTCGCTCGTAGTAGCGCATGTTTGCGCGTTCTTAAAGTAGGGACGGGCTTTAGCCTGTCCCATTCCTGGAAACTAAGATGGTACATGCTAAAGCACGTACCTACTTAACGCGCAAATCCGCATAGGCGGACTACCGCAGGCTTACGACATGTGGCTACAATATGCCACCCTCTGCGAGGGCTTAAATCCAAGAAAAATTCGAGGAAGTCCGCGTAGCGGGCGAAATATTTTAGCCCCATGCGTCTGCCACGGCGTAGCTTTGCGAAGCCGGGAAGCGTGGGGGACAAATGATAAATAAAAACAAATCAGAGCCTCCGCAGGACGGCGACATGTAGTTCTGCAAGTTTGTCCCGGCGTTAATTTATGCTATCTTATGCGCCCTGAAAAAGACACGCCTTACGGCGTTAATCCGCTGACAGGAAGATTAAAGATTAGAACAGCTCTTGCGAGCTTGACTACTAACGGATTCAATTAATCTTTTGAGGATTGAATATGTTTGTAGTTAACGTCGCAAGACGTGTTCATTATTAAATGTTTGATGGTCAAGTCCGCAAGGGCTGTAAATAATATTGAAGGGGATAAAAAATGCAAATCAGAAAGAATAAGATCTACATCGGGGATGTGCCTGTCAGCGCGATTGCTGAGAAGTACGGCACGCCTACATACGTCTACGACGAGAACAAGATCAGGGAGAACTACCGGAGGGCGCTCAACGCGTTCTCGAAATACTATCCAGATTTCAGGTTCTTCTATGCCGTCAAGGCCTGCAACAATCCGGCGATCGTGAATATATTGCGCCAGGAAGGCGCAGGCATTGACGCCGCCAGCGTGAACGAGATCCTGCTCGCGAAGAGCGTCGGTCTCAGCGGAGAGGACGTCATGTTCAGCGGGAACTTTTTGTCGGACGACGACATCAGGCGCGGACTCAAGAGCGGAGTGATCTTCAATCTCGATGATCCTTCGACACTTCCGCGCGTCCTGAAGTTCGGCAAGCCGAAGATACTTTCGTTTCGTGTCAATCCCGGATACGGCAAGAGCAATGTCGGGGAATTCGTGACGAATGCCGGGCCAAATGCGAAGTTTGGGGTACATCCCGACCAGGTGATGGACGCTTACCGCGCTGCGAAGAAGGCGGGGATCAAGAGGTTTGGCGCGCACATGATGCCGGGTTCATGCATAACCGAGCCGGAATATTTTACGTTCATCACCAATCTCATGATGGACATCATCGGCAAGGTCGGCAGGGAGCTCAAGATACATTTTGAATTTATAGATCTCGGAGGAGGACTCGGGATACCGTACCGCCCTGGCGAACAGGGATTGGACATCGAGGAGGCCGCGAAGCAGGTTTCCGCCGCGTTCAGGGCGAAGGTCAGGCAGTACGGCCTCAAGCCGCCGCGTCTCATGATGGAGCCGGCAAGGTATTTCGTCGGCAACGCCGCGTGGATAGTTGGCAAAGTCCATTCAGTAAAGAGATCATACAAGAAGATCATCGGGACCGATATCGGGATGAACACGCTTGCACGTCCCGCAATGTACGGAGCCTACCATCACATCTATGTCGATGGCAAGGAGAATGCAAAGAGGGAGAAGGTCGGGCTTTGCGGACAGCTCTGCGAGAACACCGATTTCTGGGTCAAGGAACGCAACCTTCCTGCTTCAATAAAGGAAGGGGATATTGTCGTCGTTGAAAATGCCGGAGCCTACGGTTTTGCGATGAGCTACCAGTATAACGGACGCCTACGTCCTGCTGAGGTTCTTGTCAATGGGAAGAATCATTTCCTCATAAGGAGGCGCGAGGAGTTCGAGGACATGATCCGGAACACAACCGTCCCTGGGTACCTGAAAAAATAAAAGAACATGCCTTACGGCATTAACTACTAACGGATACAATTAATTTCTTAAAGATTGAATATGTTTGTAGTTAACGTCGCAAGACGTGTTCTTGATTTAACTGTGTGGTAGTCAAGCCCGCAAGGGCTGTCGTGAGTGCTTAATGGAACACGCGCTTCCAGAATACATCCAGCTCTTCGTCCTGGTCTTCCTGGCGGGATTCATAGATTCCATTGCCGGGGGAGGCGGGCTGATCCAGATACCTGCGCTGATATTCTTTGCTCCGCAGGCGCCGCTTGCGATGCTTCTCGGAACCAACAAGGTCTCATCGGTGTTCGGCACCGCTTTCGCGATGGTCCAGTACATCAGGAAGACCAGTGTCGACTGGAAGTCCGTGATGCCCGGAGCTTTTTCAGCGTTTGTATTCTCCTTCATCGGTGCGAAGACGGTGACGATCATCAGCAATGATTTCCTGAAGCCTCTTGTACTGGTGATGCTGGTGGTCATTGCGATATACACTTTCATGAACAAGGATTTCGGATCGGTCGCAAGGCACAAGCTCGGATCACGCAGCCAGCTCGCATATGGAATCCTCCTCGGAGGGGCGGTTGGATTCTATGATGGATTTTTCGGTCCGGGGACCGGCAGCTTTCTTATCTTCATGTTCATTTCGATCTACGGTTATGATTTTCTCCACGCCTCGGCGTGTTCGAAAATCATAAATGTATCGACGAACATTGCGGCGATCCTGTATTTCGGAATTGCAGGATGTGTCTACTGGAAACTCGGTCTGGCGATGGCGGTCTTCAATGTCGCGGGCTCATATGCGGGATCGAAAATGGCTATTGACAGGGGGAACAAGTTCATAAGGGTGATATTTCTTGCAATCCTTGCTGCGATAATCGCAAGACTGGTCTACGTATCATATTTGAAATGAAATTTGATACATGTGATTTGATACTTGACGCTTGATACTGCAAGCTGGGAATATGAATTCCATGCCCATTCATCCGTTCATCCGTTCATCCAATCATCCATTCCCTATCCCCCCTTTATCACGTTTTTATGCATTTCAGCTTGATGTTCCGCATGTTATGAATTAAATTACGCGCCAAAGTCATTTTTCTGTTAATATTACAAAAGGGAATTGCTGATGTTTATACAAAAGTTATCAAGGATGTTTTCCACAGATATCGGAATCGATCTTGGGACGGCTACATGCCTCGTCTTTGTCCGCGACAAGGGAATTGTCCTTTGTGAGCCTTCAGTAGTAGCCATCATGGAAGGGACCAAGGAAGTCCTTGCTGTAGGAAGCGAAGCCAAGAGGATGCTTGGCCGTACTCCCGGCAACATCCGCGCGATACGTCCGATGAAGGACGGTGTCATAGCAGATTTCGAGATCACCGAGGAGATGCTGAGGTATTTCATCCAGAAGGCCCGCCAGTATGTTCCAAAACGCAGGCGCCTTCTTTCCCCGCACGTGCTCATCGCAGTTCCGTCTGGAATCACCGAAGTCGAGACCAGGGCCGTGAAGGACAGTGCGCAGAGGGCAGGAGCCGGAGACATTTATCTGATTGAGGAGCCGATGGCCGCAGCAATTGGAGTAGGCCTGCCGGTTTCCGAACCTTCAGGAAGCATGATCGTCGACATCGGCGGTGGTACGACGGAAGTCGCCATTATTTCGCTTTCAGGTATTGTCGAATCCAGGAGCGTGCGTGTCGCAGGCGATGAGATGGATGCAGCGATAAGCCAGCACATGAAGCGCGTCTACAACCTGATGATCGGCGAAAGGACTTCCGAGGACATCAAGATAAAGATAGGCAGCGCATATCCGCAGACGGAGGAAACGACCATGGAAGTCAAGGGAAGGGATCTCATCTCCGGACTGCCAAAGACCATAAAGATCACTTCACAGGAAATAAGGGCGGCCCTCCAGGAGCCCCTCACGAGCATCGTTGAAGCGGTCAGGGTTACACTTGAAAGATGCCCTCCGGAACTTGCCGCAGATCTCATCGACCGTGGCATTATGCTTGCCGGTGGTGGATCGCAGCTGAGAAGTCTTGACAGGCTGATATCTGAGGAGACAGGTCTTCCTGTTTTCGTCTCCGAGGAGCCCGCGAAGGCCGTTGCGAACGGAACCGGAGTAGTGCTGCAGGAACTTGAGACTATGACAAGGGCCCTGTCCGTTTCGGCATCGCGCTACCGCTCGAACTCGTGATCCAGTGAATTGAAAATCATATTCCGGCGTCAAATGAAAAAATGGCGTTACCTGATCTTCCTGCTTATTTTCACGTCTTTCCCAGTCTATTCCGGAGAGGACAGGCTTGATTCCATCCTCCAGCTTGCCGGTCTTCAGCCGCAGGTCGAATCTACGGCGGAGCTGACGGCCGCGTCGATGAAGAAATATTCCTACAGCCTCACAAAGGCGGCAGCTGAAAAATATGATAGGACTGTTGACAATGCCTATGAAAAAGGGAAAGTCTTTTCATCGTTCAGGAAGATGTTTTCGGAAAAAATGAAGGATGCTGACACTGCCGGCCTGGAGAAATGGCTTTCAAGCCCTCTTGCGAAGAAGATCACGGAAATGGAAAAGAAAGCACTCACCCCTGAAGGGGCGAGGGAATACAGGGATTATATCCCAAAGTCTCTTTCGTTGGAAGAGAAAAGGAAGGATCTTGTCAGGGAGTATCTGAAAACCACCTCGTCGGACGAGATGAGCTTGAAAATGGCCGGAGAACCTCTGCGGGCGATGATGAATTCGCTGCAGGACGGGCTTCCATCGGACATGAAGACGGAACGGCAGAAGTTCGAGGAGGATCTTGCAGGCATGGAAAAGGAGGCGCTTCTCCAGTACCGGACGATTCTTCCTGTTTCAGTCGCTTTCACCTACAAGGATCTGACCGACGGCGAGTTCTCGCAGATGCTCGATTTCTACGGCACGGAGGCAGGGAAGAAATTCAATTCAGCTGTGATGGACTCCATGGTTTCAGCCTTGAATTCATCGGCCGCAGAATGCGGGAAGGGCATGGCGGAACTTCTTGTGGAGGCACGGAAATGGCCCAGCGGAACGGCGGCGGGAAAAAGTATCGGTGAACCGGCGAACCGGCGTAACGGTGAGTAGAACATTCATCCCTGTCGGGATAGAAAAATATAAGGATTATTTTCTTAGCCATAAGATAATGAGGATGTCTACTATGACGATGAAACATTCACACTCATATCGTCAAATGCTTGCTTCTCTTGTCCTGATTGGCGGAGGTCTACTCTGTTTACTTTTTCACTTGACAATATACCATCAGACACAAGCAAGCGCCTTTCTTAACCAGCCGGAGTTCTACTATAATCGTTTTGTTATTCGAGATAGAAGCGGGCAAACCATAGGAGATGTGAGCCTGATCGTAGGCTCACTTAGCTATCTGACTGCAGGACTGGCTGTTCTATTATCCAGCTTGGGATTGCTTTTCCTCTGCAAACATATAGCAAGAAGAAATGATAGCTAGGAAAATAGTTCCGCCTGCAGACCATAGGAAGGCTTAAAAGTAATCACTCCTGCAGGTCCAGCGATTTGATTATCTTGTTGGAGCAGTCCGGGCACAGGCCATGCGTGAACTCCGCCTCGCTGTGCTTCTCGATATATTTGTCGACCTGTTCCCAGTAGCCCTGGTCGTCGCGGATTTTCTTGCATGAGAAGCAGATCGGAAGCAGTCCGCTCAGTGTTCTTACATTTTTGATGGCCTTCTGGAGTTCCTTGATTATCCTTTTACGTTCAATCTCCATTCTCTTGATTGCAGTTATATCCTTGCTCAGGCCCACGACTCCGACGATCTTCTGGTTGGCGGATACTTTCCTGCTCATGCCGGCGATTCCGACGATCTTGCCGTTTTTGGAGAAGAGGGGGACCTTCGTGGTCAGGAGCCAATATTCATTTCCGTCCTTGTCGACGGTCTTCTCCTCCCTGTTGACGATCGGTTTTCCGGTGCGGATCACCCGTTGTTCATCCCTGAAGTATTTTTCAGCCAGTTTTTTGGGGAAGAGATCAAAATCGGTCTTCCCCACGATTTCCTCGAGGGATTTGGCCCCGATGATCTTATCGAGCATGAAACTGTTGGTGAAGATGAAGCGGGATTTCCTGTCCTTTACAAAACAATGGCTGTCGGGGAGATTGTCAACCAGGGCGCGGAGGATGTCCCTTTCCTTCTGGAGGATCTTCAATTTCCTCCTGAGAGATGCAAGTTCAATGGACGTACCGGCTCTTGTATTGCTTTTCAAGGGAACCTCCATTATCCATAATTATTCTTGTCTGCAAAAATAATTATTCGGCGTAGTAGTTCGGCGCTTCCTTCAGTATCTTTACGTCGTGGGGATGGGCCTCCCTGAGTCCTGCCCCTGTTATCCTCACGAACCTGGCCTTCTTCTGGAATTCGGGTATGTTCTTCGTGCCGCAGTAGCCGAGGGAGTAGCGGAGTCCGCCGGCATATTGGTGGATGACGTCCTTGACTTCGCCGCGGAAGAGGACCAGTCCTTCGATTCCCTGCGGGACAAGCTGGTTTTCATTTTCAACTTCGCCCTGTCCGTATCTTTCCCTGCTTCCTTTTCCTTTCTTCATGGCCTCGAGGCTTCCCATTCCCCTGTAGACGACATACATCCTGCCCTGGTGCCATGTCTTTTCTCCGGGGCTCTCGTTGGTTCCGGCAAGACCCGATCCCATCATTACGCTTGAAGCGCCGATCGCGATCGCCTTTGCGACATCTCCGGACTGCTTTATGCCTCCGTCTGCGATGATCGGTATTTCCGAGCCGACAGCCTTGCTCACATTGTATATTGCGGTCAGCTGCGGGATTCCGACTCCTGTCACTACCCTTGTAGTGCAGATGGAGCCGGGTCCGATTCCGACCTTTACCGCGTCAGCTCCGGCATCGGCGAGAGCCTTTGCGGCTTCTCCGGTAGCGATATTTCCTGCGATGATGTCCAACGAGTCGCCATATCTTTTCCTCATCATCCTGACTGTCTCTATCACGCCTTTCGAATGGCCGTGCGCGGTGTCGATGACAATCACATCGACGCGTGTCTTGACGAGGGCCTCAGCCCTCGCCTCGTCATATGGGCCGATGGCGGCCGCGACCCTGAGCCTGTGCTCCTTGTCACGGTTGTATATGGGAGTTGTATTTTCAATCAATTCCTTGACGTCATGGAAGCTGTAGAGTCCGATCAGGACGCCTTTTGCATTTGAGATGGGAAGTTTTCCGACCCTGTTCCTGACCATGATCCTGAATGCCTGGTCTAGGGTGGTGTGTTCCGGCGCGGATATCGGGTTCTTCGACATGACATCGCGGATTTTGACATTGTAGTCGGAGAGGAATTTTATATCGCGAGCCGTGATTATTCCGACAAGCTTTCCGTTCTTCTCTATGATCGGGAAGCCGGAGAAGGTGTATTTCATCTTCCCCTTCATGTTCATGATATGGGAGATTGTCTGGTCCGGATAGAAGCAGACCGGATCCTCGATGAGTCCGTGGAGGTAGGATTTCACTTTCCTGACCTCTTCGGCCTGGCGTTCGATTTCGAGGTTCTTGTGTATCACTCCGATTCCTCCGAGCGTCGCCATCGCTATCGCCATCTTGCTTTCTGTCACAGTGTCCATTGCGGCGCTGACAAAGGGGAGGTTGAGATTGATCCTGCGCGACAGCCTCGTCGTGACGTCCGCATCGGCCGGCAGGAAGTCGGCATAGCAGGTCACAAGTGAAACATCGTCGAAGGTGAGGCCTTCGTGCGGATATGCTTTCATCAAATCATCTATATGCTTGTTCATCATGAATATCTCCGTTATTGCACCAGTTTACTGACGTTTAGCGGTGTAAGATACAGTGCATAGTTTAGTAATGCAAAATTTCTCCGAAAAAACTTGATTTTTCTTATAGTTTTTGATGTGTTTCATGCTATTGTTTCCAATTCAATTTTTACAGCACGTGGGATTTAATTTTGGAGAAAAATAATGTCAGAGGAAAAAAATCTTTTTCCGGATATGCCGGAAGTGAAAAAAGGCAGCTATACAGCTGATGAAATAACGGTTCTTGAAGGTCTCGAAGCGGTTCGGAAACGCCCCAGCATGTACATAGGCGACACCGGGCTCCGCGGCCTGCACCATCTTGTTTATGAAGTAGTGGACAACAGCATCGACGAGGCCTTGGCGGGATACGCGAAGATCATCGAGGTCATCATACATGTCGACAACAGCGTGACAGTGAAGGATGACGGACGAGGAATTCCCGTGGACATGCACAAGGAGGAGGGGAAGCCTGCTCTCGAAGTTGTGCTTACCATACTGCATGCCGGCGGCAAATTCGACAAGAGCGCATACAAGGTGTCCGGGGGACTGCACGGCGTCGGAGTATCCTGTGTAAACGCTCTGAGCGAATGGCTCGAGGTCGAAGTCCAAAGGGACGGATTTGTCCACCACATGAGGTTTGAAAGGGGCAAGACGGTCGGAACCCTTGAAAAGATCAGGCCCACCAACCTCAGGGGGACGACAGTTTCATTCAAGGCCGATCCCGAGATCTTTCCGGAGAGGGTATATGTCTGGGACACTCTTGCGAACAGGCTCAGGGAACTGGCGTTCCTCAACAGGGGCATCAAGATCAGCCTGAAGGACGAGCGCAACCAGAATGAAATCAGGAATGAAGTCTTCTGCTACGAGGGCGGAATATGCGAATTCATCAAGCATCTGAACGCCAACAAGATCCCCCTGCATCAGGACGTCATCTACTTCAGCAGGGCGAAGGACGGCATTGAAGTCGAGCTTGCAATGCAGTACAACGATACTTTCACTGAAACGATTTTCAGCTATACGAACAACATAAATACGATTGAAGGCGGAACGCATCTCTCCGGATTCCAGACTGCGCTTACCAGGACGATCAACAACTACGCGAAAAACATGCCCCAGCTCAAGAACGAGAAGCCTGTGACCGGCAACGATACGCGTGAAGGTCTTACAGCCGTCATCAGCGTCAAAGTTCCCGAGCCGCAGTTCGAAGGGCAGACCAAGACGAAGCTCGGAAATGGCGAAGTCAAGGGAATTGTCGATTCAGTCGTCACCGACGGACTTTCGGCATTCCTAGAGGAGAATCCGCAGACCGCCAAGGAGATAATGAACAAATCCCTTACTGCTGCACGCGCCAGGGAGGCCGCCAAGAAGGCCCGTGAGCTCGTCCAGAGAAAAGGGGTCATGGACGGTTTCTCCCTTCCCGGAAAACTTTCCGACTGTTCGGAGAAGGATCCGTCGAAATGCGAGATATACATCGTCGAAGGTGATTCCGCAGGAGGTTCCGCGAAACAGGGTCGTGACAGCCATTTCCAGGCCGTGCTTCCCATCCGAGGCAAGCTGATAAACGTCGAAAAGGCCAGGCTTGACAAGATCCTCCAGAACAAGGAAATCCAGTCGCTGATCGCCGCCGTGGGCTGCGGAGTAGGACAGGACGAGTTTGACATCACAAAAGCCCGGTACCACCGTGTCGTGATAATGACAGATGCCGATGTCGACGGTTCACACATCCGTACGCTGATCCTGACTTTCATATTCCGCCAGATGAAACAGCTCATCGACGCCGGATATATTTACATCGCCAAGCCTCCGCTGTTCAAGGTCAGGAAACGCAAGAAGGAAAGATATATCGACACCGAGGAGCAGCTTGACAAATATCTCATAGAACTCGGTCTTGAAGAGGCCCAGGTATCCAGGCTTCCGGATAAGAAGCTGGGTGCCGAGGAGCTTTCAAAGGCGATTGAACTTGTGAATGCCATCCAGCAGGTGGCAAGCGGGCTCCAGAGGTATGCGATAGATCCTGAAAAGTTCTTCAACCTCGTCAACCAGGGCAAGTTCCCGGTGGCGAAGATCATCGTCAGGGAAAATGATGGAACAGCTTCTGAACTTTATGTTTATTCCGACAAGGAGGAGGCCGACGCCATATATGCCGCCGAGAAAAGGCTTGCACCCCAGAGGGAGGAGGACATTTTCTCCCTGGAGCCTGAGATCATAGATGAGGACGGAAAGATAATCCAGAGCAAGAGGGAACTCCACCCGAATATCGATGTAGTCACCATTTATGAGTCCAAGGCCTGCGAGGATCTCTCAGCGAACCTCCAGAAATATGATATGGATATACGTACAGTCTATTCCGGACAGAAGCCGATCTTTGAAATCGTCCTCGGCGAGGACGGAAGGAAGATACCGATCAATTCGCTGGTACAGCTCTTTGAAGAGATAAAGAGGATCGGCCGGCAGGGTCTCTACATCCAGCGATACAAAGGTCTCGGTGAAATGAACGCCGAACAGCTGTGGGAGACGACGATGGATCCGAAACTGCGCAAGATGATCAGGGTGACGATGGAGGATGCCGTGGAGGCCGAACGCATATTCACTCTCCTCATGGGCGACGAAGTCGATCCGCGCAGGGAATACATCGAGAAGCACGCGGCGACGGTCAAGGATCTGGATATATGATGGCTGCTGGACCGAGCCTGTAGGACAGAACCTTGAAAACATCCGGTCTTTCCTGAAGAGTTTGCCCGGGCACCGCCATTGATTCTCCAGCATAATACGGCTGCGGACATTAAACATCAACAAGAGGATTTGCAGTTTTATGGATACAGATGGAATGTTTTTCGGAAAAGTCGATATGAACGAGGTTGCCGAAACTGGAAATGGAATGTTCAGGGCCGGCCATGACGGCGTGAAGAGGATACTTGAGCCCAAGGATAAAAAAGTTTCTTTCGTGATTTTCAGCGACAAGGTTCTTGCCTACGTCAAATCCGCCATGGGATATCCTGCCATATATCCGATGCTTCCTGCCAGGACCGAAGCTCCTGTGAAGGCGGTGCTGATGGATCTCGACGGCACAAGCGTGCGCAGTGAAAATTTCTGGATGTGGATAATAGAGAAGACCACGGCTTCACTTCTTAAGAACCCAAAGTTCTCGCTCGAGGAGGCCGACGCCCCGCACGTTTCCGGGCACAGCGTCTCGGAACACCTGAAATATTGCATCAAAAAATACTGCCCGGGAAAGACGGTCGAGGAGGCGAGGGAATATTATTTCGAACATACCCGCAGGGAGATGAAGGAGATACTGGAGGGGCGCGGACGCACCGATGCTTTCGTACCGAGTCCCCACCTGAAGGAGTTCCTCATGGAGCTCAAGGGGCGCGGGATCAAGATCGGCCTTGTCACCTCAGGTCTTTATGAAAAGGCGTGGCCGGAAATTATTTCCGCGTTCAAGACGTTGGACATGGGGGATCCGAAGGATTTCTATGATGCCATAATCAGCGCAGGATACCCTCTTATGAAGGGCGAGGTCGGGACTCTCGGCGAACTTTCCCCGAAACCGCATCCATGGCTTTACGCCGAGACTGCAAGGGTCGGGCTGGGAATCGAATTCAAGGACAGGCACCGCGTGATTGGAATTGAGGACAGCTCCGCGGGAATTGTCTCGATCAGGCTTGCCGGTTTTGCCGCAGTTGGCATAAAGGATGGAAACATCGAGGCTGCCGGAGTGAGGAGCCTATGTTCCCATTACTGCGAATCTTTTGATGAGATTATCAGGATAAAGGATATATTCTAAAACGGATCGCCGTGTAATGTTAAACATGAGAATAAGACTTTATAGTTTCCATATGGCGGAGGATTGAAGGAATTGACTAAGACAATTACAGGGCATTTCAGCAGATATTACAGCTCAATCGACAGGCTGTTCCTGATACTCCTGGCAATAATATTGCTTGCCATGTTGTCAATACTCTTCTTTGTCTACAGGAATTTCCAGGCGGAGAAGACCAAGGCCTTCCAGAACGAGGCGTTCTATTCCGCGAAGATCTATTCGGAGCTGATACAGTCACACATAGTAAGGCTGAAGGAGAAGCTTCTCCAGGTTGCGATTTCGCCCTCGATAGTAAATCTTGATCCCTCGGGCCAGTCCATGCTGATAGACCTTTATGACTTCCACAAGGAGAAGGATTTTGTCAGGGCCATATCTTTTATCTCACCTGATCTGCAGACATTGTTTTCCGTTCCCTGGGACCTTGCCGCCGAAACGGACGCCTCTGCTCAGAAGCACCTTCAGAACGTGACAAGGGAAAAGAGACCCCTGGTGAGCAATCCGTTCGCCGTATCAGAGGGCTTCAAGGTGGTTGCGCTGTCTATTCCGGTTTTCAGGAATGAAGAGTACGCGGGTTCCATATCGATGCTAATTGATTTTGACGCCTTGTCAAAGGCCTATCTGGGCAAAGTGCAGGTGAGGGGTGTAGGCAAGACATGGATGATCGACAGCGATGGACACGAAATGCTTCTCCCGGGATATTCTGAGAAGATAAGCATGGTTTCGCTCAAGACCGAGCTCAGGACCTCGCTCCTCAAGCAGATGAAGGATGACAGGGAAGGCATGACCATCTACCCGATAATGGAGAACAAGATGGAGGTTGACAGATATCTTTCATACAGCGACATCAATCTCGGAAGGAGCCAGAACTGGTTCGTATGCATAGACGCGTCCCAGCAGGAGATAAGTGATGCCCTGCCGAGGTTTGAGTTTCTTGAAACATACTGCCTGTATCCCGCAGTCACATTCCTCTTCATGGCGGGATTCCTGATCGTAGGATATGTCCTGGTGGCGAAGCATTATGCGCTGCTGCTTGAAAAACAGCTCCTGCAGGCCCAGAAGATGGTGTCATCTTCAATATTCATAAACGGGCTCGCACATGATTTCAACAATATTGTCCAGCTCATGAAGGGCGTCCCTTTCATGCTCAAGGAAAACGAGGGGAAGGCCACGGAGAAGGACATAAGGCTTGTGCTGGAGATAACGGACAGGGCCACCAAGATAACGCACCAGCTCACTGACTATTACAAGAAAACGGCTTCGCAGGATGTTCTTCTCGACCTGAACAAATGCATTGAAGGCACCACCTCCATTCTCCAGAGATTTTTTGAAAAGAAGATATCAATAAGGACCGAACTCGACGAGAACATACCGGTATTCAATGCGTGCCTGTCGCAGGTGGAGCAGCTCCTGATGAACCTTTCCATAAACGCAAGGGATGCCATGCCGGATGGAGGCGTGCTCACTCTAAAGACAGAACTGATTTCAAAGGACAGTCCCGACATCCATCTGAGGAAGATCCATAACGGCACATACATCCTCCTGACAGTTTCTGATACGGGGATCGGGATGAGCAAGGAAGTCCAGAAAAGTATTTTCGAGCCATTTTTCACGACAAAGGGCGCCACCGGGACCGGCATAGGGCTGTCGACCGTGGCGATAATAGTCGACAACCTCAAAGGAAACATATTCATTGAAAGCGAAGAGGGGAAAGGCAGCAAGTTCATGGTATATATCCCAGTGGAGAAAACATAGGCATGAATAAGATAAAACAGAAAAAAGTAAAAGCACTTGTTATTACTGGATTCGGTCTGAACTGCGAAGCTGAGACCTCGGCGGCCTTCAAGGCCTGCGGAGCGCTTCCGGAACAGATACATCTGAACGACCTCCTTTCAGGAAGCCGCAGGATGAATGAGTTCCACGTACTGGTCTTCATAGGAGGATTTTCGTTCGGAGACCATCTCGGATCAGGTACCGTCTTCGCGAACAAGATAAAGTTCCGCATGTCGGAACAGCTTCAGAAGTTCGTCTCCGACGGCAAGCTCGTGATAGGCATATGCAACGGATTCCAGACGCTTACCCGTCTCGGACTTGTTCCCGCCCTCGACGGCAGATATTTCACACAGCAGGCCGCCCTGGCGCATAATGATATCGGCACCTTCAGGGACGACTGGATCTGTCTCAAGGCCAATCCGAAATGCAAATGCGTCTTCACAAGAGGAATTGACAGGATATTCCTTCCGATAAGGCATGGAGAAGGCAAATTTGTCGCAGATGACAAAGTTCTCAAAAGGATAGAAAAGCAGAACCTTGTAGCCCTGCGCTATTGCGATGAAAAAGGCAATGTGAAATGCAAGTTCCCGCATAATCCCAACGGTTCCCTCAACAGCATAGCGGGAATCTGCGACGAGACCGGTAGAGTTTTCGGACTGATGCCGCACCCCGAGGCATATCTTTCGCCGTTCAATTCGCCATATTGGACGACTGAAAAGCTAAATGGCAAACTTCCCAGGGAAGGCCAAGGCATGGTGATATTCCGCAACGCAGTGGACTTCGCCGCCGAAAACCTGATCTGAGAGTTTGTTTCTCGCACAGAGCCACAAAGTCACAGAGAGAATATGTTCTGAATAGTTTTAGTTTTTAAAATCCATATTATAAGAAAATTTAACTTAGTGGCGTTGTGCCTTTGTGAGAGATATTCTTTATTACTATTATGGAACATCGGAAGACATCTGACTTCATCGACAGGCTTATTCATCTCGAGGGAATTGATTTTCCTGAGCTTGTGCTCCGTCCCGATTCGCTGGAATGCGAACTCGGAAATTCTAAAATTGAACTTCCAGCTGCGGAATTCGCAGTTCTCTGGATGTTGGCCATACGATGCAAGAACTCCCTGCCTCCGATAAAGGGGATTCCATCCCTGCTTGAGGAGTTCAAGGCCTTTACAGATTCCATCTCCTCTTCCGTAATGCCGGGAATCAACAATTCTGCGAGATTCCCTGGCCGACCCGGGTCGTCTCGGGCAGGCGCAGATTTTACTGAAAAGGAATTGATGAAGGTGGTCGAATCCCTGTCGGAGAAGATCAAATCTGCCGTCACTTCCAAACAGGGGCTCGATTATATGATTCCTGAAAAAGGCAATTCTTCCTTCAGCATTATCATGCCCGCCTCGAAAATATTCTGTCCACGGAACTATTGATTTGAAAGGGATTGAAACATGAAATTGAAGATGAATCTCAAATTATAAATAGGGAGATGAAGATGAGAATGAAAAGACTGCTGTTCGCGGCCGCAATGGTGATGGCAATCTGTTCCTATGCCGATGTCAAGGTTTCGAACCTCTTCAGCGACAATCTGGTCCTGCAGAGGGATGTTCCGGTCCCGGTATGGGGCACCGCTGATGCTGGAGAAAAGGTGACAGTGAAGATAGGAGAGACGGAAGCTTCCGCAGTTGCAGATGAAAAAGGGAAATGGATGGTAAAACTTCCGGCGATGAAGATGAATTCCGTTCCACAGGAGATGATGATCGCAGGCAAGAATCCGATCACCTTGAAGAATGTGCTCATCGGCGATGTCTGGATCTGCTCTGGACAGTCGAACATGGAAATGGCTCTTGGCGGATGCAACGCGAAGGAAGACGTGGATTCGGCGAATTTTCCAAATATACGCAGGATTAAGTTCGACCACCGTACTGCATATCAGCCGGAAAACGATGTTCCTAGAAAATGGGATGTCTGCACTCCGCAGAGTGCCCCGGGATTCACTGCGGTTGGATTCTATTTCGCGAGAAAGGTCCAGAAGGAGACAGGAGTTCCGATCGGACTTATCGACAACAACTGGGGCGGCACCCGAATTGAGCCATGGATTGCACCATGCGGATTCGAGATGGAAAAGTCGCTTTTGGGCATGTCTGATGAACTCAAGAAGGTCGAACAGTCTTACCGGGCTGATCTAGCAAAGTCCCTTGATAGTTTTGAAAAATGGATTCCCGAAGCCAGGAAGGCGCTTGCGTCAAATACCGCCGTTCCCGCACAGCCTCCAATGCCCGGAAATCCTAAGAGCAGCTCACCCTCGGCAATCTACAACGGCCAGATTTGCCCGATAGTTCCTTTTGCGATAAAGGGCGCACTATGGTACCAGGGAGAGTCGAATGGCGGCGAAGGCGATGAGTATTATGCAAAAACGCGCGCCCTGATAGGTGGATGGCGCAAGATTTTTGAAGTCGGGGATTTCCCGTTCTATTTTGTCCAACTGGCCAATTTCCAGCAGCCCAATGATAATCCCCAGGGCGGAGATGGCTGGGCACGTCTGCGCATGGCGCAGCTGAAGAGCCTGCAGATACCAAATACCGGCATGGCAGTGGCGATCGAACTTGCCGATGCCAATAATCCTGGAGATATCCATCCGAAGAACAAGTTCGATGTCGGAGAACGTCTTGCATTATGGGCCCTGGCAAAGGACTATGGCAAGAAGGATCTTGTATACAGCGGACCTCTCTACAAGTCCATGAAGGTTGAAGACAACAAGATCCGTTTGGAATTTGATTCGGTCGGAAGCGGCCTGATGGTTGGAAAGAAGGAAGGCAGGAAACCGACCGTAGAAGACAAGGATGGAAAACTCAAACGATTTGCCATCGCCGGTGAAGACAAGAAATGGGTGTGGGCCGACGCTGTCATAGAGCCTTCGACAAGCTCAGGCCAGGCGGCTAATACTGTTGTGGTATCAAGCCCTGAAGTTCCCAAGCCGGTTGCAGTGCGCTACGCATTCACAATGAATCCAGCCGGCTGCAACCTCTACAACAAGGAAGGACTGCCGGCATCGCCGTTCAGGACGGATGACTGGTGATAGATTTTGCAGATGCAAAATTTATTATTTCTGGGACTTCTCCAGAGCCTGGTCGAAGTCGGCGATAATATCCTCGATATTCTCGATGCCGACGGATATGCGCACGAACTCCGGAGTGACTCCTGATGCCTTCTGGGCTTCAGGACTCATCTGCTGGTGGCTTGTCGAGGCCGGATGCAACACGAGTGTTTTTGCATCGCCAACGTTGGCCAGATGGCTTGCGAGCTTCACTGAATCGATGAACTTTACCGCTGCCTTGTGTCCGCCTTTGACTCCGAATCCGAATACGGAACCGAAACCGCCCTTGAGATATTTCGAGGCGACCTTGTGGTATGGATGTTCCGGAAGTCCGGTATAGCTGACCCAGTCGACAAGCTTGTGCTTCTTCAGATATTCCGCAAGGGCGATCGCATTCTCATTGTGGGCTTTCATCCTCAACGGAAGTGTTTCAATGCCCTGCAGGAACATGAAGGAGTTGAACGGGCTCGGGCAGAATCCGATGTTCCTCATTCCCTGGATCCTCGCCTTGATTATGTAGGCGATGTTTCCGGCGCCGGGTACATTTTTCAATGCATCCCAGTAGACGATCCCGTGATAGCTGTCATCGGGAGTTGTGAACTCCGGGAAACGTCCTGAAGACCAGTCGAATTTTCCGCTGTCGATGATTATCCCGCCGATTGAAGTGCCGTGTCCGCCAATCCATTTTGTGCATGAATGGACGACGACGTCAGCTCCGTGTTCAATAGGTTTGCACAGTATCGGCGCGAAGGTGTTGTCGATGAAGAGAGGAAGTCCTTCCGCATGTGCGGCTTTCGCAATTCCACCGATGTCAGGAACATCGCCCTTGGGATTGCCGATGGTCTCGGCATACACGAGCTTTGTGTTCTTCTTGATCGCCTTCTTCACCTTTTCAGGATTGATGTCGTCAATGAAGGTCACTTCGATCCCGAATCTCGGCAGTGTGAAGCGGAAAAGAGTGTCCGTGCCTCCGTAGAGCGAGGCCGAACTGATGATATGGTCGCCTGCCTGGGCGATATTTGTGATAGCCAGGAAAATAGCAGCCATTCCGCTGGAGGTCCCGAGTGCGCCTGTACCGCCTTCAAGTGCTGCAAGGCGTTTCTCCCATACGTCCGTCGTCGGGTTCATCAGGCGTGTATAGATGTTGCCAAACTCCTTCAAGGCGAAAAGATTCGCCGCGTGTTCGGCGGACTTGAAGACATAGCTCGATGTCAGATACAATGGAACCGCCCTGGCCCCGGTCGTAGGATCAGGAACCTGTCCAGCATGTAAAGTTATTGTTGAATCTCCGTGTTTTTTCATAGTATTGTTCCCTTTCTGTTATTTTTCAGTTAATTGATAAACTTTCGTTTTTAGATTCAGGTGTCGGGTGTCAGGTGTCAGAAAAAATCCTGGCAATCTGAATGCATATATCTTGCAGGTATTTCCTGAACACTGACACCTGAAAACTTCCAATTGCTGACTTTTGCAATTGGCCCCGTCAATTGAAAAGAGCCGTCGTCAGATATCTTTCAGCGGTGTCGCAGATTATCACTACGACCTTTTTTCCTGCGTTTTCGGGACGTTCCGCCACTTTCAGGGCGCCCAGGACGTTCGCACCGGAGCTTATTCCACAGAAAATACCTTCTATCTTCGCAAGTTTCTTGGCCGTGTCAATTGCCTCCTCATCCTTTATTCTTATTATCTCGTCGATGATTTTCCTGTTCAGTATTTTTGGTATGAAACCGGCACCTATGCCTTGGATCGCGTGCTTTCCAGCCTTCTCCCCGGAAAGGATAGCCGAACTGTCGGGCTCCACCGCGATGATCTTCACGCCGGGCTTCCTCTCCTTGAGAACCTCTCCGACTCCGGTGATCGTCCCGCCCGTACCGACTCCTGCTACGAAGATGTCGACCTTGCCGTCAGTGTCCGCCCAGATCTCCTCGGCGGTAGTCTTCCTGTGGATCTCAGGATTGGCAGGATTCTCGAACTGCGAAGGCATGTAGGCCCCCGGATGTTCCTTCATGAGCTCCTGAGCCTTCTCGACGGCGCCTGTCATCCCCTTTGCTCCGGGGGTGAGGAAGATCTGCGCTCCGAGATATTCCATCATCATCCTTCTTTCAACGGACATGGTCTCCGGCATCGTTATGATGAGCTTGTAGCCTTTTGCGGCTGCGATCATCGCAAGACCGAGTCCTGTATTTCCGCTCGTAGGCTCGATCATCGTTCCTCCGGGTTTGAGTTTCCCGTCTTTCTCAGCTGTTTCAATCATGCTCTTTGCGATTCTGTCCTTCACACTGGACATAGGATTGAAGAACTCCAGCTTTGCATAGATCTCTGCACCGTTTCCGGGCACCAGCCGGTTCAGCTTCACAAGCGGAGTGTTGCCTATCACCTTTGTTATGTCCTCATATATTTTCATGCGCAATCTCCTTTTTTATGAAAAAATCAAATTATATAATTTGCTGAAATACCCTTGCTGTCCTCAAGAATCGACGCCAGCGTGATCTTGGAGGCCGTGCTCCTGATGGAATTTGCAATTTTCTTCCATACATTGATCATCTGGCAGTTCTTGCTCCTCGAACATGTCTTTGGGGCTGTCACACAGTCCACAAGACATAATTCCCCTTCAAAGAGCTCGATCACATCTAGCACTGTTATGTCTTCGGCTTTCTTGTTCAGGAAATAACCGCCGTTGCATCCGCGTGTCGTCCTTACAAGCCCTGCATTTTTCAGCGGGATCATGATCTGTTCCAGATAAGGTTCCGAAATCTCCTGTTTTTTTGATATGGATTTGCCCTGCGAGGCCTTGCCTTCCTTGTTGTCAATTGCTATCTGCAGCAGTATCCTCAGCCCATATCTAGACTTTGTTGAAAGCTTCATTCAATGATATCCTTTAATGTTTATAAGGCTAGTATAGTATTGAGATAATTCTTTGCAAGGATGTTTTCATAGAAAAGTTGTTAGGCATTGACAATAAATATATTATAATATATAATTGTCTTGAACAAGAGGAATTGGAATACTACAATACCTCTCAAATCCAAGGGCAATGGTCATGTCGTCAATTTATTTCGTCTGTAAGGACTGCGGAGTCAGGATTGAAGCCGATGAAGACTTCAGCGGCGGTTCAGTGATATGCCCGAAATGCAGCTCCGAGCTGGAAGTGCCGTTGAAGGGGCTCATCAAGGGTCTTGATATTGGAGGATACATCCTTGAGGAAAGGATTGGAGCGGGCGGCATGGGCGAAGTCTGGCTGGCCCGACAGATCTCCTTGGAACGCCATGTCGCACTCAAGATACTCTCCCCGAAACTCTGCAAGGACGGCGATTTCATAAACCGTTTCACAAAGGAAGCCAAGAATTCCGCAAAGCTTGTCCACCCGAACATTGTCACTGCGTATGACGGCGGTTTTGACAAGGGATTCCATTATCTGGCCGTCCAGTACATACAAGGAATTGAACTTGGCATAAGATTGAAATTGGAGGGTGTCCTCTCCGAGAAGGAGGCCCTCCATGTCGTCAGGGGAATCGCCGAAGGCCTGTGCTATGCCTGGAACAAGTACAGGATACTCCACCGCGACATAAAACCTGCAAATATGATTGTTGACAAAGGAGGGATTCCGAAGCTTATGGACTTGGGAATCTCAAAGAGTCTCACTGAGGACATTTCACTCACCCTCACTGGATTCATCGTGGGAACACCAAGCTACATGAGCCCTGAACAGGCGAAAGGCGAGAAGGGCATAGATTGCAGGGCAGACATATATTCACTCGGAGTCACCCTCTACCAGCTTGTGACAGGCCGGCTGCCATATGAAGGGGAGAATACCATGGCAATATTGTCGAGCCAGATCTCAGACCCTTTCCCTCCTCCCAGGAAGAAAAATCCGGAGATTTCAGAACAGTGTTCTGTTCTCCTGGAAATAATGATGGCAAAGTCTCCGGACAAAAGACAGAAGGACTGGGAGGAAGTGATCAGGGACATTGATCTTTTACTCGAAGGTAAAATGCCGCAGTCCCGGAAACGTAATCAGAGCGTAGTTGCCGCCCTGGGCAATGTTTTCAGCAGGATTTCCGAAGCAGGATCGATTGTAATCAAAGGAACTGATTCTCCGGACATGAAAAAAAGACAGATGAAAATAATTTATACCGTAGGACTGACAACTCTCCTCATAATAGTTTTGTTCATTTCAGCAGCACTGATGAAAAAAGCCGGTAACTGCAGGAATGACAGGGCTGCGAAAATCGCAGACAAAGAAGAAATCGAAAAGAAGCAGAATAAGATCGAGCCGGAAAAGAAGATTGAAAAAGCTGCTGCGGTTCCAGTGAAGGTGGATCCGGCTCCTGGAAAACCGAAAATAAGCACTCCTGATCAGCTGAAGGAGGAGCTGGCAAGGAAAAATCCTAAAGTTTCCTTTGACAAAGGATTCATAAGGATTGAAGACGGGAAATGGACAATCAATCTGGAATCCCCGGCCATCACGGATATTTCCCCTTTGGCAGACCTTCCAATCAAGGGACTGAGCCTGAATGGCACGAATGTCACCGATATAAATCCTCTGAAAGGACTTCCAATCACCTACATCAACTTGAGCGGACTCAGGATCAGCGACTTTGGACCTTTAAAGGGGATGCCGCTTGATTCAGCCTGTTTTGTAAACTCTCAGATCAAGGATCTTTCAGTTATTGACAATAAGAATATGCATTGCCTTATGATCATAAATGCTCCTGTAGAAGACATTTCCCCTCTTGCGGGCATGAAGCTTACAAAGCTCTGGCTTGTGAACACAAAAGTTTCAGATCTGAGACCGTTGAAGGGAATGGATCTTCATGAACTCGCCATTGACAATACACAGGTGAAGGATCTTTCTCCACTAAAGGGAATGCCTCTTGAAATACTGGCTTTCACACCCGGCAATTTCGGTCCGAAGGACATGTCCTTGCTCCATGACGAGATGAAATCGCTCAAATATATTGGCTCCAGCCTGAGCGATGTAAGTCAGAACAAGCAGACGGCTGAAGAGTTCTGGAAGAAATTCCAAGAGAGAAACATGAAGAACAATGACACACAGCGTCCACCGCCACCGAGAAGATGAATGCAGTATGAAATACTGACAATTGCAAGCTGCAATTGACTCGATTATTCCTCCCCTTTCCTGTAGCTTCTGGGAGAAGTCTTCATATGGTTTGCAAACGCCCGTGAAAAGTTGTGGACGTTGCTGTAGCCTAGAGCCTGCGCGATCTCGGAAACATTCATCTTGCTGTAGATGAGAAGTTCGCATGCGGTGCGGATCTTGGTCTGCTTGTGGAGAGCCCTGGGGCTTATGCCGTGCACTTCACGGAAGAGTTTCCTGAAATGCGAGACGCTCAGCTTGTTCTCTCCGGCGAGTTTACCTATGTCGAGTTCCTTCTCGGCGGAAATCCTGATCTTGGACGCGCTCTTCTGCATGTCAAGCCATCTCACATCGGTCAGATCGCTCTTCCTCTCATATTCCGAAACTATCATCGATATGAGTTGCAGCATCATTCCGGAGAGGAGCAGGAAAGATTTTTCACCGCTCCTCCTGTGTTCGATGCAGATCTGCTTCATCAGCTGCTTCAGCTCGGGTTTGCTTGAACTCCGGATCAATCCTTCAAGGTTCATCAATATCGGATCATCGACCGGGGGATGCATCAGCCTTCTCCAGGGCTCCAGATCGACTGTTCCGCTGGGAATGAATGCGTTCCAATGGCTCCTGCCAGGATCATATATGAGATCAAAATGAATGTAAATGCAGTTCATCCTCTCCGAAGTCCCGCGCATCTCATGGATGGTGTCAGGCGGAATCCAGACAATGTCATCCGCTCCGACCTTGAACGTCTTTTCTCCGACAGTGAATATGCCATATCCATCGCCTATGTATACGATCAGATAGTCTAGGAGCTTCCTGCCTTTCATGAACCAGGACCTGCGCTGGTCGTCACCGGTCTGCCGGACAAACGGCTTTAGAAGCGAAAGCCTCCTCTTCTCCTCCTCGGTCGGAGGATTGATCCGCTGTTCACCGGGAATTGGTGGAAATCGTGACATGGTTGCGTGAAAAGTGGCAGAGAGTCCGAGCGACCAAGTGTCCGAGATTAAGTTATATACGAAGAATCAATCTTCTTGACAGGATAACCGGATTAACTGGATGGATTTAATTCAAATAAATCATGAAAATCCTGTAATCCTGTCAATATATTTCTGACGTCCTATATTAATGTCTGCAGGGCTTGGCAGCTCGGTCACTGGGTCGCTTGGCCACTTCTCTTAATCTCCTTTTTCCTGTAATAAATTTGCCGTCCGGCAAATTTATAATCGTTTATGATACATATTAATCATCTTTGCTAAAGAAATCACCTATGTAAATATTATAATATAACGCATAAATATAATTAAAACAGATAAAGTTTTAATAAGGAGATATTCCATGAGGGAACCAAATTTCGACAATATGCTCAAAGTCCTCGAAAGAAAGAAACCTTCAAGGCCCACGCTCTTCGAGTTTTTCCTGAACGGCCCGCTCAATGAAAGGCTGACAGGCGAGAAGCTGACCGCTCCTTGGGGCAGCATTGGACAGAAAAAGCACAATATGATGGCCTATTACAAGGCAGGATATGACTATGTGACGATCCTGACGGGATTCGGCTTCAAGAGGGCAGATGTCCACCGCGAAAAATCCATCTCCCTAAATGAAGGTTGCATGATAAGCGACCGCAAAAGCTTCGAAGCGTATCCCTGGAAGAAGCCCGACGACTTCGACTATTCCGAAATTGACATCCTCGCAAAGGATCTTCCGAAGGGGATGAAGTTCATAGCCTATGGGCCCGGCGGAGTACTCGAAAACCTGATCTCCCTTAGTGGTTACGATAACCTCTGCTTCATGATCGCAGACGATCCGGGTCTCGTCCAGGAAGTCGTTGATGCAATCGGAAGCCGTCTCGTAAGGCATTATGAGATCCTTGGACAATTCAAGTCCGTCGGTGCGATGATCTCCAACGACGACTGGGGATTCAAGACACAGCCCATGCTGAGCCCGGAAGACATGAGGAAATACATCGTCCCATGGCATAGGAAGATCGCCACGGCGATCCACAAGTCCGGACGCCCGGCCATCCTTCATTCCTGCGGGAACCTTGAGACTGTCATGGACGACATCATTGATGATATCGGCTATGACGCCAAACATTCATACGAGGACACCATAATTACGGTAGAAGAAGCCTATGAGAAATGGGGCAGCCGTATCGCCATTCTCGGCGGAATAGACGTCGACTTCATCTGCAGGAATCCGCCTGAAGCAGTACGTGAAAGATCCCGTAAAATGCTCAAGCGGACCGCCGACAGAGGAGGCTACGCGCTTGGTTCCGGCAACAGCATCCCGGAATACGTCCCGCAGGAAGGATATCTGGCGATGATATCAGCCGCATTGGAATAAACATCCTGTGTCGGAGCGATGGAATCCCCTCTCGGATAATCCCAAGCTCTTTCCCTCAGAATCCGGCCTACAAGAATATAGGCATTGACAACAAGGGAAATATCACCGGAATATTCTGATATAAATTTTCCGCTCCTGAAAATTTATTTTTCATGCCGATTTCATCTTTCCTTCACATGGACTTCATACTGCCCTCCTACTGTATCATCAGAAAACAGGAAGGAGGGCTTTATGAAAAGCTACAAAGACAACATTGAAAGGGATCTTAAGGCTTTTCCGCGCCGAGGACAACTGGTGGAAGGAGGAGGGGGATAAATGAAGATGAGTGCAGATCTGAATCGGCGTGATTTTCTTAAGTCTGTGGCGGCCGGAGTAGCCGGACTGGCAACCATCAACCTGACTGGGCGGGAGACGGTGTGGGCAGCCACGGACACCGGTGCCGAAGCGGCCATTCCACAGCGTGCGCTGGGGCAGACGGGCATCCAGGCGCCCATCCTGGGCCTGGGAGGCGATGGCATCGTCTCCGACAGCACCGACCAGGAACGGGTGCTTAAGTTCCTTACCGAGGCCCTGGACGCGGGCATCACGTACTTCGACACCGCCTACGTGTACGGCAAGGACGGCCAGTGCGAGAAGAACTTGGGACTCTTGATGGGCACGGCCAGGCGGAATGACTGCTTTCTTGCGACCAAGACCGGTGCCCGCACCTACAACACGGCCATGAAGCAGATCGAGACGAGTCTCACCCGGCTGCGGACCGACCACCTGGAGCTCGTTCAGCTCCATCACATCAATGACAAGGACGATGTGACCGCGCTGGGACGCAAGGACGGCGCGCTGACGGCGCTGCGAAAACTGCGCGACGAGAAGGTGGTCCGGTTCATCGGGTTCAGCGCCCACCCCGACGCGACGAATGTCAAGCCGGTACTGGAGGCATTCGAGTGGGACACCCTCATGGCCTTCGTGAACCCGGCGCCCTTCAGCCGCCCCGCCTTGGAGCAGCAGATCCCGCTGGCCCGGAAGAAGAAGATGGGCGTCATCGCCATGAAGGTCTTCGGCGGTCGGCCGGGCAAACTCGTCGGCGCCGAGGCCGGGCAAACTGCCGCCGCGACGCTGCTCGATTATTCCTGGAGCCAGGACATCGACCTGGCCCTGATCGGCGTCCGCAGCCGCCAGGAACTGCTCGACAACCTCAAAACCGCGCGCAACTTCAAGCCCATGTCCGAGGAGGATCAGAAAGCCCTGGTCGCGCTCTTCGCCAAGAGCGATTGGAAGTTCCAGAGTAAAGCGTAAAGACTTATTATCTACTGTCCAGCGTCTCAAGCATATACGAGTTAAAAAGCGGTAAAAAGGGTCGTTAAAAAGGGCCTGACCCTTTTTAAATAGCTTATATATGTAAGCGTTTAGCTGGTCGTTTTGCCTCATGAGTAAGGTGGGTTTTAACCCGCCTATTTAAGAATTGTCGGGCTTCCGACTTCCCAGGGAAACTACGCCGGACACAGAAAGCCCAACATACTTTCAAGGATAAATAGCCTCATTTTACCCAGCTTAACGGTTACTTATATATTGCTCCTAAGACCCTGTTTTAGCATTCAAATCACGTGCCCAGGTTCATTTATCGGACAATATCTCAATGATCACGGGGTGATCGCTCAGCGACAACGCGACCAAGTTGACGTTGTTCAATATCTTGACAGCCTCTGTCCCTGTCGTAGGATCATAAATTTTTACCGTTGCATAATCGCCACCCAGGTTCACTGTAACATCATCCGAACCGCCTAAGGCAAAACGTTCATTCCAAACTACCAGCTCGAACTTGCCATCGCTCTTCTGCAGGAGCAGATCATGGACGGTTGCCGGTTGGTTTGGAATGGAATAATTGAGCTGTCCGGGAGTTGGTATGGATCCGGTATCAGCCAGAATCGCTGTCAGATTATGGAGATACAAGGCGGCTTTCCGCAGAGTATAGTCAGCCCGGTAGAAACCCCACTGCTGGTTGCCTCCTTCATCCGAACGGTCTCTCAGCAGATAGATTGCGGTGTAGCTCCAGCCCCTCTTGAACTGGGCCAGATAGAAATCCAAGTTAAGCTTCGCCTGCTGTTCTTCCGTCGTATCACCTTTCAATATGAGCCGGCCAGCTTCAGTGGTGACTCTCGGCAGCTTCAAAAGTTCGGCTTCAGAATATCCCTGGAATTTCTTCATCCAGGTTTTGCCGTAGTTCCCATATAGTCCGTCCACCTTGCAGGCCGAGGTGGGATCGGCGGCGATCCACGCCTGGTTGTCGTGCAGCTTGGGCCAGGTCGGATGGCCAATATAGTTATGGCAGTTCGCGTAGTCGGCAAACTTCGTACCCTCGGGCATCAGGGTTCCTGCGCCGCTTGGGATGGTCAGGAACTGCAGGCCGGCATTGTCGGTCTGTGCACCACCTTCGCTAAGAGACCAGACAGGATAAATTTTCAGCACCGGATCTCCTTTGACGGCGCTGTATAAATCCCTCTGGAGTTTCGCCACCGGCAGCCATGAGTTGCGCTGGCCTCCAGCTTCCCCCTGATATTTCACTCCCCAGTTGTTAGGTTCGTTGTTTCCTTCAAACGCCAGCAGAGCTCCTGCGGCGGCAAGCTGCTTGCCGTCGTTGATGAGCTTTGCAATGTCCGCGCCTCCGCTCCCAAGGCCGGTGCAGAATCGGACTCCTGTCTGTTTTTGGATCTCAAGCAGATCCGGGACATTTCCCCCGCGTCCAATCCTGAACCAACGGACACCAAGGTATTTGGCGCACTTGATTGTATCCTCCACGGTTTCGCCGCGGGAGTTGATTGAGGAGTTCACACCGATGGAATTAAGGAAATCATCGGCACTTGCGGCTGTTTCCGCATATGTGCTGTTTCCAGTTAAGAAAAACAGCACGGCAATCAACGTCGCGAAAAGAAGGACTGGTGAGTTTCCTGCAGCTGAATTCCGGGTCAGCGGTTTGTTGCATGCAATCTGATTTTTAAAAGCATCATTCATGTTTCATACTCCTGCTTTAACTTGGAATTCACATGTCAATAATTGAACGTCTCAAGATCATACGTGAAAAAATACCTGCATTTGGTCGCAGTATCGTTGTAGAGTCCTTGGGCGGTCATTGAATCCGTATGGCCATCGTAATAAGTATGAACTGCAATCCTCTTGTTGTGGATCAGCTGGATACGTCCGTTCCAGTTCGATGCCCCCTTTGCCTTGAAATTACCAATTATGTGGCCGGTACCGCTGTAGAAGGAACCATGGTTAGATGCCGAGTCAGCAAGCATTACCAGGGAAGAGGGGGTTTTGATCTTTGGGAAAGCAATTGCATGGTATCCGTTTCCGGGAGATCCTATACTATGCCAGGCCTGGAATCCAAGACTCTGATCGTCCAAGTACATTCCATATCCCCGGTTGTCAAAGTTCCAGTTGGAAAAGTCGCTTTCGTAATGCTTGTTCGAAGGGCATCCGAAGACCCGTGGATTGCTTATATACCTTGGCCCATTTGCCGCCTTGGCAGTTCCAGAGATGAACTGGGGCCAGAGATCGATGTGGCCGCCTACGACCCAGTCCACCGTCAACCTGTTGTCATAGTCCTCAGTATATCCTTGCGTACCAAGATAGCACTGCTTCTGGTTGCTTACGCAGAGGATTTCCTTGGCCTTCTCCTTTGCCCCCTGAAGTGCAGGGAGGAGCAATGCCGCAAGTATTGCGATTATCGCAATCACTATCAGAAGTTCAATGAGAGTGAAATGGATTTCCGTTTTTTTCATTTAGTAGTTTATTTCCTTCAGGTTTTCGCTCAACAGCCGTCTGCACTTTGTCGCGGTGTCGTTGTACAGCTGGACACCCGTATATATGTTCGCGTGCCCGTCGAAATAGACATGCGCGGCCCTGTTCCTGTGTATGAGATGTATCCTCCCCCACCAGTTCGCCTCGCTGTTCGCCTTGAAATTACCGATCATATAGCCGCTGCCATATACCCTGGGATTGCTGGCGGTGTCGGAAAGCATTATTATGTTTCCTGGATCAGGGACATTGGCAAGGAAAAGAGGCAGGTAATAGACTGATGAAGCCAGCTGAAAACTCTTCCAGAATTTCCATTCCGGATGTTCTCCTGAACTAGGAAGGTATAATCCATAGCCCTGGTTGTCTATGTTGGCTATCTTTGAAAACTGGCTCAAGTAGTTCTTTGACTCCGGACATCCGAACACTGCTGCCGTACGGATATATTTCTCACCGCTGTCCGCCTGCCCGTTGCCAGCTATGAACTGTGGCCACAGATCGATGTGCGCCTGATCGATCAGTGCACCATCCTTCCCGCTCCACGATGCAATGATCTCCCCATTATAATCACCTGCATACCCCATGAGCCCCTGGAAGCACTGCCGCTGGTTGCTCAGGCAATTCACCTGTCTGGCCGTCTTTTTCGCTCCTTGAAGCGCCGGAAGAAGCAATGCTATAAGTATCGCGATGATCGCAATTACCACGAGAAGCTCGATTAAGGTAAATCGTGCTACTCTCGCCGTCCCCCGTCGCCAATGAGCTATGGGGGACACAGTCGCTCCACGCAAACGCGTGGCAGCTTCCGCCTTCGCTAAGATGCTACGGCGCGACAAGATGGCGGGCACAGCGACCAACAGTTCGATAAGCGTGAAATATTTTTCACTTATAGAACAGCCCGGCGTTTTTGAAGATTTCATAAATTTCCACCATCCCATGAAAAAACCTGACATTTCTCCCACGTGTAATGCATTTTGTTCGAAAATACCGTTTTTACAAATCGCGGACGATTTTTCAGACGCATATCGGAAGACCAGCGGCCTTGCTGGCATTCAGGCTGTAGCGCATGCGTTCTGGAATTTGAACCTTGTCAATATCTGGAACTGTGGACTCCCTGACAACAGCATTCATGTCGGATGGCTGGAGAAGCATTGAGCCTTCCCATTTTTTCTCTCCACCCTGAAGCCAGCTGATGCAGGAAGCAAGATGAGGGAGAAAATCAGACTTTGACACCGAGGTCAGGCTCGGGGTCGAATATTCATGGATATCCGAATAGTCAACACTGCAGACAGCTGCATCTGTGCCTGGCCGTATCCCATGATCAAGCATTGCCCGTATGGTCCCCACCGCAACTGGAGTCGTAGTGCATACGATTGCCTTGCAGTCAAACTTCCCCTTCCGGATCATTCCCTCGACAAGATTGTAGGCTGCAGGCGCGGCATGCTCATATAATTGAATAGGTTCGTTGTACAGCTTGCCGCCCAGTCCGTGCAAATTGAGCCAGGCTCTCCACTGTGCAATTCTCTCGGATATCGCCTTGAATTCCGGCTGGACGTTGAGACAGTCAATCCTCATGTGACCCAGGGATGCTAGATGATCCATCATTTTCTGCACATACAGGGAATTGTTCTGCATTATTGAAGGAATTCCATAACTGCTCCAGTCATCGCTGAGAATGAATATCGGCTTCCCGATTCCTTTGATCTTTGAAGCCACGGCTTCTGTCATTTCGGGATTGGGTATCATGAAGGTGCAGTCGAAACGGCTTATCGTATTATATATCACAGGATCATCCCAATGGTGATATTGCACAAGCCTTAAAATAAAGTCTGAACTGACCGAGAGCTGGGAAAGAGGATTCTGGAAGTCCCTGTATTCCGGTGAATTCCATTCAGGCGTCAGAAATGCTATCTGCTTTTGAATTCCTCCTTTTTCAGACCATTTCTTATTATTTACCTTCAAGCGTCCATTTGGCAGCCGCAGGACAATGTCCTTGTTGATCAGTTCCTGTACAGCCTTTCTGAGAGTCATATAACTGACATCAAACTCTTCTGCCAGATGTTCTTCACCGGGAATGCCATGGATATTATAACCACCGCACTGGATCCTATTTGACAACCTCTCGGCAACAGAAATATATTTGCTCCTAGCCATGTGACTCCTAGATTTTATGAGTATATTATAGAATAAATCTATAAGTAATACAAGTGATTATATAAAATATCTATAATAAAGTTGTAACTATTACATAATAAATCTATTACAATACTGCTAATATTAAAAATACTATGATTTATTTAGTCTTTTATGCTTAAAAAATAGGAATATTTACTTTCTGACTGCACACACAAAGAAGAACGGAATCAACCTAGATATTGAGATATTGCGTTTGATTGTTGAGTTCAGTAATATTTACATCTAATAAATCATAAAAAGAGTGATTTTGCATTTATTTTTAGTACGGATTAAGTAAACGACATATTTTACTTAATACGTACGTCTGGTCGGCAGTTTGGATTTGAATATCCAGCACATTGAAAAATCCATTCCGCCGGTTTTAACAGAAATAGGCTGCCAATTTTCAGGGGAATTCCCATGTCTTCCCTCCTGGCTTCCACGAGCTTGCCTTTTTCCGGTTCCGGAGCCGCCTCCGGAACCGGAAAAAGGCCTGAAGCCGTCCAGCAAGCCTTGATTCACCTCTGATTCCAGATTATCTTACCCGCATCATGAAATCAAAAATCCTATCAGTAGGATTTCACCCTTTCAGAGAGTTTGCGGTATGGTTGCGGGAATTAACGAGTGCTTGGAATGCCGAGGAGATGAAGTGGTTGATGCCGCCGCGGACAATCCCTGTCCATTCCTCTGGCAATGGGATATCATCGGCTCTCATTTTAAGCCTTTTCCATGTTTATTTTCAGGGCAGGTAATTTAGCACTCCGACACCTGGGCGAAATCACCCTGATGTTAATAAACTTCTGGGATGTCAAGGCAATGTGCGAGAAATCCGGCGGATTGGACAGTGCTGGGAAAATCACCTTGAAATCGACCTCAGTTTGGAAACAACTCAAGACCTGATCTGGCAAATCATCATGGAAAAACGTCAGTGTCTGGATCTGTTTTGAGGCGGCTGAATTCGCTGGACACATCAGCAGCTTTGATGGATGACTAGGAATCCTTTTTCCGGGCATACCAGTTGGAAAACGCAGACGGGCAGGAAAATCCGAGTTCACCGGATATCTCCTTCCTGAGGAATCCGTCTTTGAGCATTTCCTTGGCCTTTCTCATCCTTGACGCATTGATGCAGTCATGGACATTCTGTCCTGTGTATTTCTTGAAAAGCCGGAAGAAATGGAACTTGCTGTATCCCGCAAGCCTCGCAAGTTTTTCAACTGTCATGGCTTTGCCGGAAGTACTGCATATGTGCTGATGGATTGCGCGTATGATCTGGGCCTGATGGTTTCCATCGCCAGATCCAGCCGTATCACCGGCCATATCCTGTTCGATCATTTCAAGGAAAAGCAATGACAGCAGCCAGAGTATCTTCCTCCTTTTCAGATCTGCATCAAGAACGGAGTCTTTCATGCGAATCCATTCCTCATCGACCACGTCGTAGATTTTGCTGTTTACCAGGATCAATTCTTTTCTTGCATTGGAAATTTTTCCTCTGTTCACTTGCAGAATGCGGGCAAGCATCCGATGCTTCAGGAAAAAAATCCATAGAAGCGTGACATTATTTGTTGCAGGGTGATAGTATCTGTCGTGCTCCTCATATGAATCGAAGAGGAATATTGTCCCGGGAGTCGCCGGATATATCAGCCTGTTCAAGCTGTTGAGGGAGTTACCCTCCAAGACTGCCAGTATCTCCCTTATCGGATGATGGTCGCTGTTTTTCCAAAGCCATCGCCTGTGCGCACCGTTCTCGACCGGTTCATGGTCGGGCTGGAAAAGCGAAGACACGATATGCCATTTTTCCGCAGAGCAAAGCATTCTCCGGTGCCTTCTGCAGAGGAAATCCTGTTTTCCAGTTTTTTCCATTTCCGTTGTCCCGCAGTTGTATAATCTTCACATAATAGCAATATCCGTCAACTTTTAGCAATTTACATTAATTGACCCGGAGCGCAAATACAATTATAATGCGATAAAGAAAAGAAAGGGAACCAACATGATGAGCAGGAACTCTCTTTTTTGTATGGCGATAGGGCTTTCAGTTTTGATGTTTCTAATGTCGGGATGTGTTGAAAAATCAGAAGTGCCCAAAGCAACTCAGGCACTGCCGACGGTGCCGGTGCCACCCACATCGGAACAGTCGATAAAAACGGATCAGAAATTGCGCTGGGCGCCACCGAAAATTGAAAATCCGATTACTATTGAACTTGGTGAAGGTTTTACACAGAACCGTCTGGATGTCGACAAGGACTATATACTGAAACTACCTGCAAAACGCAAGACTGGCGCCACCGTTGTAGTTGGAGGCCGTAACATAGTGATCATGGGCGGCTATATAACCATACCCGTGATGTCGGATCAGAAGGACGACGCGTACCGCCGCGCCCTCTATTTTGCGAAAACCGTCGGAACCGTGCATGTCGAAGGGGTACTGATCGACAACAGCGGGAATTCCGACTTCGACGGCATCTGCATAAACGCTCCCGAAGCCATAGTCCAGATCCAGAACTGCAGAATCATCGGTTTGACAGGATTTTATACAGGCTTCCATTCCGACATCGTACAGCCGTGGGGCGGCGTCAAGGAACTGCGCATCGACCGGCTGACCGGCTCCACCAACTATCAAGGGCTTCAGCTCGAACCGGGTCTGGGACCAATCGGTTCAGCAGAGATTTCCCACGCGGATTTCAAGTTCCTGCCCAACTCCCACCAAAAGACGTCATATATGATTTGGTTGACCAAAAAGGATGGAAGCTTGGCCTATCCGGTCTCTTTTGAGGATGTTTACGTAATACCACGCGAGGGTCAGACTGCCGGTCAGACTGTGTGGCCCCATGTGGAAATGCCACAGGCCGTGGCGGCAGTGCAAAACGGCAAGGAAGTTTCCTGGCCCGCTTTGAAGATAATCAAGGGCCTGGTCACAGAAGGGACACCTCCTGGAGGCGAGTTTGTCCCCGAGGGAGTCGCAGGCTTGAATTATCATTCCCCTGGCTATACGTCAACCAAATAAAGAATTTATGTTAAATCCGTCCCAAATCTAAATCGGAAGTTTTTTTAGGACAGCAATGAAAACAAATAAAAAAGCATTTATTGCACACATTAGGGCAAGGGAGGATAAAATGATAAGATTTGGATTTTCAAAGACAGATATTACTCCGAGGGTAGGGGTGGAGCTGTCAGGCTTCGGTCCATACTGGCACAGGCAGTCGATTGCAGTGCGCGACAGGCTTTCGGCAAAAGCCATGGCATTGACCAATGGAAAGAGGACGGTGGTACTGTTAAGCCTTGATCTTCTCCTCATCAGCCGCGAAATAACTGACAAGACCAGGAAACTGGTTGCTGATAAATATTCAGAGCCGTGCGATGTGATCATACATTGCACGCATACACACAGCGGGCCGGCCGTCTATGGGATTGAAGGCTGGGGAGAAATTGATGTCCCATACTGCGAACTTCTCCCGAACCGTCTGGCAGAAGCATGTCTTGAGGCGATACAGAATATGAAGGAAGCGACAGTCTCCCATGCTGAAGTTCCGTGCGTCGGCATAGGATTTAACAGGGAATATGACAAGGTCGAACAGCCAATTGAAACTGTCATCCGGGATGATTGGCGTCCGGCGAAACCTGAACTTACGGAAACAACCTGCCATGTCCTTAAATTTGAATCAGATGGGAAGATGATCGGTTTTATCAGCCATTTCGGATGTCATCCGGTCGTGTGCTGTAGGCAGACACGATATATACATGGCGACTACTGTGGCGTTGCTACAAACATTCTCGAGTCGGAGAATCCCGGAGCGGTTGGACTTTTCCTACAGGGAGCATTGGGGGATGTCGACAGCTGTTTTGTACACAAGCCTGAAAAGGAGTCGCTTGAGGCCTTGGATGTGATAGCCGCAAGATATGTGAAGGCCGTGCGTGAAGGTCTCAAGCAGGCAAAGCCTGTCACAATAGATAAGATTTCTTCAGCCGCGTCACGTGTGAATTTCAGCAGAAAGAATCTTGATGTTGAAACACTGAAGAAACTGCTGGCTGAAAAGGAGAATCTCTTTGCGCAAAAAGGTGCCAGCGACGAGGACCGGAACGTCCGGATGTCCGGAGTTTATGTCACCAATCTTAGGAAACTCATAGCCAGGATGGAGAAGGACGGATTCAAGAACGACACTGCGGAGCTCAATGCCCTGCACATGGGGCCGATAGCAATTTTGACAACTCCGTTCGAAGTTTTCCAAGCGATCAAGAATGACGTCAGGAAACAGAGCAAATTTAAAAACACATGGGTGCTGAGCGTAACTAACGAGTGTAAAGGTTATGCTCCCGACGATACGACGGCTAAACGCGGAGGTTATGCCGCAGAACAGGTTCCGATGATGATCGGCGAACCTCCTTATGCGGATATCCACGGAGAACTTGTGAAGGCGTTGATTGAACTTGAAAAGAAATTATAAGGAGATTTCTAAATTTGATTTTTGAATTCGTTTGTAGTCAATGTCGTAAGACATGTTCTTAAGTAGGTACGTGCTTTAGCATGTACCATCTTTAAGAAAGGGACAGCCTAAAGGCCGTCCCTACTTTTAAAACAACAGCCCTTACGATGGGTTTAACTACGAACAAAATCCAAAATAAAATTTGCTTATTGGTTTTGTCCTAACATAAGAAAGGAAGATGTGTCATGAAAGATATCAAAATGGAAAAACTCGCGATTGCCGGAGGGAAACCCGTGTCAGCAGAACAGCTCAAGCCCATGGCTTGGCCCCCGAGGGATAAGGCTACGGCAAAGAGGCTGAATGAAGTTTATATGAGTGGAAAATGGTCGTTCAATGGGCCCGAAGAACAGGCTTTTACAAAAGAATTTGCAGCGTATCACGGCGCGAAATATGGAGTGTTCATGTTCAACGGGACCGTGACCCTCCGATGCGCGCTGGCTTCATGCGGGGTCGGTCCGGGAGATGAAGTCATTGTTCCGGCACTGACATTTCTGGCGACGTCCACTGCCGTCAATCAGATTGGCGCAAAAACCGTATTTGCGGATATTGATCCTCTGACGCTCTGCATGGATCCACAGAAGTTTAAGGAAGCGATCACCTCAAAGACAAAAGCAGTCATCCCTGTCCATCTCTATGGTTCGAACGCGGATCTTGATGCGATTATTTCTATTGCAAGGAAACGCGGAATATTTGTCATTGAAGACTGCGCCCACGCGCAGGGCGGTAAATGGAAAGGACGCGGCCTTGGAAGCTGGGGCGATGTCGGCTCGTTCAGTTTCCAGCAGTCAAAAACCCTTTCCTGCGGCGAAGGCGGAATCTGCCTGACCAATGATGAAAAACTGGCGGGATTTCTTTATCGTCTGAAACATATCGGATATGCAGCCAACACGGCTCAGGGAAAAGCGGCGAGCGGACCGCCGGCTGGACTGATCTGCAACAACTTCAGGGCCACTGAATTCCAGGCGGTAGTCCTGCGCGGACAGCTCAAAAAGCTTGACAAGCTGATCGGCCTTTACAACAGGAATGCCCTGCGTCTTGAAAAACAGCTTGCGGGCGTTCCCGGACTCCGCATCCAGACACGCGGAAGGCTTTCAGGACCCCAGAGCTATTATGGATGGGCGATGGCGTTTGAAGATGAAGTTTTTGCCGGTGTCCCGTTCAACCGGATCCAAGAGGCGGCAAAAGCTGAAGGTCTGCCAGTTGGGGGCACTTACGGTCCAGTGTATAAGCACATGCTGTGGAACCTGCCCAAATCCACATATAGGATTGCGAATGGGAAATGTCCGGTGGCGGAAGGACTGGCTTCAACAAAGACGGCAGTTCTTGCTCATCAGTGGCTCGGTTCGGACATCGCGACAATCGATTCGATCGCAAGAATTTTTGCGAAGATCGCAGCCAACGCGGACGCGCTGAGGAAGATGAAGTGATTTTCCGGCATGTCGCCGCAGAAATATAAAAATGGAATGCAAGATAATAAGAATAGGCAACAATCGTGGACAAACAGCATATTTCAAGTTCAGGGAGAGCTCGCAAAAAATTTCGGCGTGGCAGGGCCACAATGGGTGAAACAACCTTTGCCCAAGTTTTAAAAGATAGAAATATCTTGTCACACCATAGCTTCTTCTTAGCGAAGGCGGAAGCCCGTAGGACGACCGAGTCCGGCATAGTCCTTGGGCGGAGCCGGAAGGCAAGCTCAAGAGCGTTTACTCTGATTGAGCTCCTGGTCGTGATTGCGATTATCGCAATCCTAGCGTCACTGCTTCTTCCTGCACTTAAACAGGCAAAGCTCATGGCGATTTCAATCACATGCAACAGCAATCTCAAGCAGATAGGCACTTGGGGCATGATGTATGCGGGTGACTGCGATGAGATTCTCCCCACCGACGGATGCGCTGATTCTGTCAGGGGAACATCTAGCGACTATGGCGGATGTGGTGCAAATTATTCATATCCTTTCTCGTCGACAAAATGGTATGACTCCTCGAAATGCGAATTGAGAAACAGCAATAATTCAACTTTGCAGTGTGCCCAGGCAATATCATCAATTACGCCTCAGGACACGTCCTACTTTTTCCAGACCACCTATGGACTGAACTTCTTCATGGGTTCACAATTTAAGACACCTCAAGGGGCTTGGAATTGGACTAATCCGTTGCCAAAGGTGAAACATCTGACAGCAAAAGCATATTGGTTTACTGACGGGAGGATTGGAAGCTGGAATGGATTATATCGGATGGATTCGAGTGGTGTGAATGTGTCATATGAGCCTCATATGCCGTGGATATGGTATAAGCTTGAATTCCAGGGACATCCGGGCAGGACTGCGAATTTCGTCTTTGGAGACTGTCATACCGAGGCAATTTCAAAAAAATCTTATCTGAATGAAAAGGGAAGCACTACAGCCAATTACATGGCCTTTACCGGTTCTCCTAACGGCCCATAAATAGTATGAAGAGAGGATAAAAGATACAGCAGTAATCTGTAAATTCAGGAGGAAAGATCCATGAGGCAAAAACGTATTGTTTTATTAAAGTTGCTGAGTTTGTTAATAATACTGGATTTTATTTGTGTTGTTGGAGTAACTGCGACTGAATATTACGTTGCAGTTACCGGCAATGACAGCTGGCCCGGTACAATTTCACAGCCCTGGCTGACAATTGGAAAAGCAGCAAGCACGTTGAATGCAGGAGATACCTGTCATGTATTGGCTGGGACGTATAGTGGAAAACCAACAATTTCTATAGCAGGCACTGCAAGTTCTCCTGTTGTATTCATAGCTTCGAAAAACGTGGTCGTTGGCGGATTTTCTTTAAGCGGCAGCTATATTCAACTGATTGGATTTGAAGTTGTAGGCCAAAATATAGGTGTCAGCGGAAGTAACTGTCAGGTACTAAATAATTACGTGCATGGCAGCACCACTAAGGGCGGTATAGATATTACGGGTAATAATAATCTCATTAAAGGGAATACGGTTGTTAGGGCAGTAGTAAGTGGAATTTACGTTAATGGACAAAATAATATTATTGAAAGTAATGAGATAAGCCATACGATGGATCATACGCCCGACCGCTCTTTTATCGAAGATGCGGATGGCCTGAGATTCCTTGGCAGCGGCCATATTATACGCAAGAATTATATTCATCACATCATGCATTCTGAAGCACCGGGGACGGACCCGCATATAGATGGCTTCCAGACCTGGGGGCCTGCAACAAATATTCTTTTTGAGCAAAATTATTACCTGAGCGTTGATACATCCGGGAGCAATCAGATAGCGATGGCTGAAGACAAACTCGGGCCTGTCAGCGACCTTATATTTAGAAATAATATTTTTATAATGAGTGACACCGACCCGCGCTGGGACAGGGCGTATTGTCCTATAATGGTTTGTGACGATACGTATGCAGGTATTCCACAGAACATAACGATGGTAAATAATACGTTTATACATTTGGCCACCTTTTCATACACCGGTAATGGCGAAAGTGCGGTAACCTTGAGACTGGTAAATAATGCCGTGATTAAGAATAATATATTCGTTAATTGGGGGGGTGGGGTGGGAAGGGCAAGTTATATTTCTTTAACGAATTGCAAGAATGTTGATGTAGGGAACAACTGCACATATAATAGCAACGGGACGGTTCCAGGAACGCCTTATCCCGGAGACATTTGGATGCAGGATCCTAAATTTGTGGATTTTAATGGTAAGAATTTTAGTTTACAGTCAAACTCGCCTTGTATAGACACAGGATTAACATTGTCAATGGTGGCAGATGACTATAACGGAACTTCTCGTCCCGTGGGAAGTGGATATGATATAGGAGCCTATGAGTACGTAGCAGGTGCGCTGCAGTTCAGCGCGGCGTCATACAGCGTGAATGAGAACGGGACGGGCGCGATGATAACGGTGACGAGGTACGGTGGCGGCATCGGGCCGTGCGGGGTGAGTTACGCGGCGAGCAACGGAACGGCGCAGACGGGCACGGACTACACAGCGGCATCGGGCACGTTGTCGTGGGCAGATGGAGATGCGGCAAACAAGACGTTTACGGTCAGTATCATAGACAACAGCGTGTATGGCGGGAACAAGACGGTGAACCTTGCGCTGAGCAACGCGACAGGCGGTGCAGCGGTGGGCAGCCCGTCAAGCGCGGTGCTGACGATTGTTGACAACGAGGTCGCAGGGTCAACGCCACCGGTATTCCAGTCGTTAAGTAAAATGATAGGAATTTTGTTTTTCATGATGATAGGAATTTTGTTTTTCATATTGCGTGGAAAGATAGCCGGAGGTGGAAAACAAATCATAATTTAGCAATTTACATTAATTGACCCGGAGCGCAAATACAATTAATGAACTACCTCGACGCAAGCATCGAGGTATCAAAAATAAAACAGGAACGAATCCAAGAAAAGAAATCAAAGCCGACCCAAAGGTCGGGGAATTTGACCCAACTAAGATTAAATGTGGGGTAAATATGGAAAAATTAGCAATTAACGGAGGCAAGCCTGTCAGAACAAAACCGTTCCCGCGTCCAGCGGGAAAAAGGTTCGGCAAGGAAGAGAAGAAGCAACTGAAGGAGGCAATTGATTCTGGGGTGCTCTTCGGGCCCGGTGGAACGAAAGTAAAAGAATTTGAGAAGAGATTCGCAAAGTACTATGGGAAAAAGTACTGCGTTACAACAAATTCAGGCACCGCGGCGATTCACACGGCTCTTGGAGCGCTCAAGATAAAGCCCGGGGATGAGATAATAACTTCATGTGTCACGGATATGGGCACGATAGCGCCGATATTCCTGGCGAACGCAATTCCCGTTCTGTGCGATATTGACGAGCAGACCTACAACATGGATCCTTCTAAAATTGAACAACTCATCACTCCTCGCACGCGCGCAATAATAGTAGTTCATTTGTGCGGACAGTCCTGCGACATGGACCCGATAAGGGAGTTAGCAAAAAAACACAGTTTATTTCTGATTGAAGACTGCGCTCAGAGCTACATGTCAGTCTACAAAGGGAAAATAAACGGGACAATGACTGATATCGGATGTTTCAGTCTCAATGACTGCAAGCATATATCGTGCGGCGAAGGCGGGATACTCCTGACAGATGACCCTGAGATAGCGAAAAGGGCAGCTCTTTTCAGGGACAAGTGCTATTACCGCGACGGTTCAAGCAGGAATCCAAAATTCATGGCGCCGAATTACCGAATGAGCGAATTGCAGGGCGCTGTCGCAATAGCTCAGCTGGGGAAACTCAAGAGCATAATACAAAGACGCAGGAAACTCTGCCGCGCGCTTACCAAGATGCTCTCAAACATTCCGGGCATAGAGCCGCCCAAAGAGATGAGCTGCGGGGAACATTCATATTTTGCCTACTTTGTCAGGGTTGATGAAAATACGCTGGGAGTTTCAACACAAGAGTTCTCTGATGCGCTCAGCAAAGAAGGCATACCTCAGAACTGCCAGTATCTTGACGCACCGATATACCTCTACGAAGTATTCCAGGAAAAGAACATCCATGGAGAGACAAGCTGCCCGTATGGATGTATTAGCTATAAAGCAAGAGATATAAGTTATCCGAAAGGGCTCTGCCCTGTTGCCGAGAGGATAATGAAGCTTAAGCTTATATTTAACATAAAAGAATATTTTACAATGGACGATGTGAAGGATATAGCGGAAGGAATCAAAAAAGTGACGGATTGTTTTTATTCAAAGAAACAAGGAAAGTAGGTCAAGCCGCAGATGGACGCTATCCCGAGATATTTGCGGCAAGATACGGCTTCCTTGGCACGCCGTAGCCGCTCAGAGCGAAGGCGGCTGGCGTTCGGTAATAAACGTTGCCACTGAAAGGTTCATCAAGTGCGGTGATCTCAGTAGAATTGAGCGATTAATATCCTATGCTGGTGTGATAGGTTTGGGAATCTATCTAGACGGTGTTGTGTCAATCGTAAAGTATCTGGTAAAGACAGGATCTAAATCCGAAGTTTATTTAGAAGAGCAGTGATGAGTAATATTAAACCCAATATTCTTATAATTATTTCTGACCAGCTTTCTGCTCAGGCACTTCCTGCTTATGGCAATAAATTCGCTGTAACGCATAATATCAGCCAAATAATGGAGATGGGGGCAAGATTTAAAACAGCATATACAAATTACCCGCTTTGCCTGCCCGCACGAGCCTCTTTCTGGACTAGCCGCTATCCCCATCAAACAAAAATTATTTCTAATGGAGGTTCACTTACCGAGCCAGTGCTGGATGAATCCGTGCCCACCCTGGGAAGTATTTTTACAGAGGCAGGATACAGGGCGTTCAATTTCGGCAAAAAACATGACGCCGGGTCTCTTAGAGGGTTTGAATGCGCCGTTAATGTTCCTGATATGGAAATGGAAGACAATGAGCCTGTTTTCCCTATATCTGTAGACACAAGGAGAGACAGGAACACTCGGAAACTGGTAGTTGATTTTCTGAAGAATTATAAAGAAGATAAACCATATGTTGCGATTGCCAGCTTCAACAATCCTCATGATATATGCAATTGGACAGGTGTCTTTCAAGGGGATAGAGAACTGCCACCCTTTGATGGCAAGGTTCCGGATTTACCGGATAATCTATATATTGACAATAAGGAATTTAAAAACCGACCGCTGCCTGTGCAGTATATGTGCTGTGCTCATAACCGTCAAGCGCAGATAGCCGAATGGAGCGAGGATAAAATAAGAAGGTATCTCGCTGCTTATCACAGATTTATTGAAAGAGTGGATGAAGAGATCGGACTTGTTTTGAATGCGCTACGTTCCAGAAAGGACGCGGGCAATACGCTTGTGGTTTTCTTTGCAGATCACGGTGATTCCATGTGCGGCAGATGGATGGCGACAAAGCACACCACATTTTATGATGAAACAATCCATGTCCCCCTGGTTTTTTACGGTCCTGGAATTGAAGGTAGAAACAAGTCCCTCAATGGTCTTGTTTCACTGCTTGATCTTACACCTACATTGTGCGATTATGCGGGCATAGATATTTCCGGATATGAATTTGAAGGAAAATCCCTTTTACCGTGGTTGAAAGGAGAAAAAGAAAACGAATCGCCACATGAATATTTAGCGGGACAGTGGTACTCCGAATATTGTTTTACAATCGAACCAGGAAGGATGATACGCACAGCCAGATATAAATATACACATTATCTGGAAGAAAATGGAGAAGAGCTATATGATATGGAAAATGACCCGGGCGAGGTAAGAAATCGTGCGGGGAGGGAGGAGTTTAAATCTATTCTTGAAGAACACAGAAAAATATTAAGGGGATATGTAGAAAACACAAATGATCCCTATTTTAATACATTCTGGAAAGCGGATAATATGTGGAGATCGCATAAACCCGGATACAGGAACCACCGAGGCCTAGCTGTATCGGCTTATTATAGAAAGAATAAATAATATTGTGCAATACGGGCTTAAAATGATCAGCATAAAAGTTTTTCATGAAACCTTAACTTAAGTAGAAATCCATGAAAAGACCCAATATCATATTTATCCTGATTGACGACATGGGCTGGAAGGATCTCAGCTGCTATGGAAGTACATTTTACGAGACCCCCAATCTCGACCGGCTTTTCAAAAGTGGAATCCATTTCACCGATGCCTATGCTTCCTGTCCGGTTTGCTCGCCCACACGGGCAAGCATCCTCACAGGCAAGTATCCGGCGACAGTAGGCATCACAGACTGGATAGACACTACAGGATATCATCCTCTGCGCGGAAAACTCGTTGATGTCCCGTATCTCAAACAGCTTCCCCTGAGCGAATATTCCATTGCGAACGCCTTGAGAGACAACGGATATGCAACATGGCATGTCGGCAAATGGCATCTTGGCGGCGAGAATTTCTGTCCTGAGAAGCATGGCTTTGAGATAAATGTCGGAGGATGCGAAGCTAGCAGTCCGGGCAAAGGGGGATATTTCAGCCCTTGGTCGATTCCAGCCTTGAAAAATGCCGATGTTCCCGCGGGAACCTGTCTTACAGGCTATCTCACGGACAAGGCCATTGAACTCATAAGAAACAGGGACGGCAGGTCTTTCTTCCTGAATCTCTGGCATTATGCCGTACACACTCCCATCCAGGCTGAAGAGGAATGTGCGAACAAATATCTTTTGAAAGCCGAGAAAATGGGGCTGACAAAGATAAAGATCTTTGAGGAAGGCGAATATTTCCATACGGAAGACAAGAAAGGCAAAAGAATAATGCGCCGTCTAGTTCAGTCCAATCACACCTATGCGGCAATGATCGAAAATCTCGACGAGAACATAGGAAGATTGCTACGCGCTGTCGATGAGGCCGGTGAAACAGACAACACCGTCATCTTCTTCACCTCCGACAATGGCGGCCTTGCCACCGCGGAAACTTCTCCCACGTGTAATTCTCCTCTCGCCGAAGGGAAAGGTTGGATGTATGAAGGCGGCACCAGGGAACCCCTGATAATCAGCTGGCCGGGGAAAATAAAGGCCGGCTCGAAATGTACGGAACCCGTCACAAGCACAGACTTCTATCCGACAATTCTCGAGATGGCGGGAATCAAGCTCATTCCTGAACAGCATTCCGACGGTGTCAGCATCATGCCATATCTGACAGGTGAAGGGGAGGTCGAGCGAGAAGCGATATACTGGCATTATCCGCATTACGGAAACCAGGGTGGAACTCCGGGTTCTTCCATAAGGATGGGCGATTACAAGCTGATTGAATTTTTCGAGGCCGGAAGGCTTGAACTCTACAATCTGCGCGATGACATAGGCGAAGAAAGGAATCTTGCCGGAGAAAAACCTGAACTCGCCAGGATCCTGCACGATAAACTCGAGTGCTGGAGGAAAAAGGTGGAGGCCAAAACACCTATGCCCAATCCAGATCCGAATTTCAAACCCTGGTGTTGCCAATGAAACAACGTTTGCCTTCCGCAGAAACCTTGAAAGGCATGTTTGAAGATCCCGTTTCCAAACTTTCATCTGATTCCGGGCTTTCCAGGGAAGTCATCTGGAAGATATTCACTGGTGCCTACGAAGGCTCTACATTCGAGGCGAACATTGTTCTGGCAAGGTTGCGCTGGCTCCTTTCCACTGCAAGAGGAGGGATTAATCTCATTGCTGAGTTCGGGGAAAAAACACCGGAGGAGCTTGCCCATAGGATTATGTATCCCAAGCAATCGGTTTTGGATTTTATCCAGAAGCGGTCCTCTTTTACCAGAACCGACCTGGAAAAGATTTACAGCTCAGTTCAAAGCGGTAAAACGGACGACACGCTGGATTCTTCAATGCCCGACTTTTCGGAGGAGCGGATACTCCAGGAAATGAAGTGGTGGCTCGTGGATCTTGATTTTCCCGACTACTATTTTGAGACTACTCCTCCAGAGGAGATCGGCAACCAGATCCGGATCAACCGGTTCCATGAAATGTACGGTATCGGCTCTGAATCCTACGCCAATCTGAAAATCTCCTACAAGTCTCCATCGGGCACGTCCATCCACTGGGTTCACAAGTCAAGGTTCCTTGAAGTCGAAAGCGAGATAGAGCGTGAATGCCGGGAAAATGGCGGGCTACTTGATGTTTCGGTATATTCCCATTTGGATCTTTTCCTGTATATAGCTTCCATTACCAAGGTGGCTGAAACATCGGTAGGCAGCGGTGATTTCGAGTCGTCCAAGACTCCGGCGTTCACAAAAATGTCAGCCACCGAGGTTGTGAAACGCTACAAGTCCCTCTGGGGCAGAGTGGTCGCTGGCGAGGAGATCACCATGGAGTGTTCGACAAAAGAGGGAACCAGGGAGCAACGGCTGATGCTCGGGTTTTCCCTGCCATTCATAAACCATTTCCTTGCCAACGTTTCGAGACTCATGTGCAGGGCCGGCATAAAAGTCGGACGCAAGTATTGCCATATGTTCGCTGGGAAACGGCCGATTGTGATTTGTTCTTTTTACTCAAACCAGCCGTTTCCGGAAGACCTTGTGGAACGCCTTGTGGATGTGAGCCTGTATCCGGAAAACAGGATCGCCAGGCTGGTGGAGCGCGACTTGATCACCGCACGGGAGGCGAATTTCATCAACAGCGTCGTCGAATTCGTCCATCAGTTCATCCGCTTCAAGGATGCCAACCTGCAGCTTCTCAAGGAACGGCTTGGCGAAACTTCGGACCTCGGTGAAATCCTGCGTAACATCCAACGGCGGACGGACAAGGACAACTTTCCATTTGACTCCGTAATTGCCACATATGCGGAGAGACCGGACATCATCAAGGCGCTTTATGCCTACTTCACCGGGAAGTTCGCACCAGACTGCCCACCAGGCGATTCGGAGGGGGAAAAATCCCTGGCGAAACTGGAGGGGGTTTTAAAGTCAGTACCGGCTGCCGCCTCGGAACATGAAATGTTCCTATGGGGGAAGATTTTTGTGGATTCGGTTTTGCGCACAAATTTCTTCTTGCCGGTCAAATCCGCACTGGCCTTCCGTCTTGACGGTGATTTCCTCGGGGGCGGAGACTACGAAGCGAAGCCCTGCGGCGTTTTCTTAATCAAAGGCAGAGATTTTTTTGGATTCCACATCAGGTTCAAGGACATCGCGCGGGGAGGCATACGGATTGTCAAATCCTTCACTCCAGACGATTATCGCCTCAACTCCGACTATGCGTTCGAGGAATGCTACAATCTTGCCAACACCCAGAATAGGAAGAACAAAGACATTCCGGAAGGCGGAGCCAAGGGCGTAATTGTACTTGGTGCGGAAAAGGCCTGCAGAGCCGAGGAGTCATTCATGCAGTATGTGGACAGTCTTCTGGATCTCCTGTTGCCGAGCAATGAAAAATTCATTAAGAACTTCTCGGCGGAGATCCTGTTTCTCGGACCGGACGAGGGCACAGCCGAACTTATGGACTGGGCCTGCGAACGCGCTAGGAACCGGGGATATGAGTATTGGAAATGCTTTACGACCGGCAAGAGCGCAAGGCTCGGGGGTGTCTCTCATATCAACTTTGGAATGACCACCGCCGGAATCCATCAGTATGTCCTGGGCCTTTTGCGCAAGTTCGGAATTGCTGAGGAGACAATCAGCAAAGCCCAGACCGGCGGTCCGGATGGCGACCTGGGCGGAAACGAGATTCTCATTTCCAAGGATAAGACTATTGTTGTAGTAGATGGTGGCGGAGTCGTTTTCGATCCGAATGGGCTCGACCGGCGGGAACTGGTGCGTCTGGCGAGACAGAAGCTCGACACCTCCCATTTTGACGAATCAAAGCTCGGACCGTCAGGATTCAAGGTGAGAACATCCGACCGCGACGTGCGGCTTCCAGACGGCTCTGTAATTGCCTCCGGACTTGCCTTCCGCAACAGCTTCCATCTAGATCCACGCATGAAAGCCGATCTGTTCATTCCCTGTGGTGGCCGCCCTAAATCCATTCACGCAGCGAACTGGAAGTCCCTGCTCGATGCGGACGGCAAACCGATTTTCAAATGGATTGTCGAGGGTGCCAACCTGTTCCTTACGCAGGATGCCCGGATCAAGCTTGAGGAGAAAGGAGTTCTGGTTTTCAAAGACAGCTCGACGAACAAGGGCGGTGTCACGTCGTCGTCTCTCGAAGTTCTTGCCGGATTGGCCCTTGACGACGAAACATTCGAGCGGGAAATGGTCTCCACCGGCGACGATCCCGAATTCCGGAAGAAATACATCCGTGAAATACTGGATCTGATCCGCTCCAAGGCGGATGCCGAATTTGAGATCCTCTGGTCATTGCACAACCGGACCGGACGGACTATCAGCGAACTCTCTGACGACCTGAGCGAAAAAATAAACGAGATAACATCTGCGATAGAGACGTCCGATTTGTTCGAGGAAAAGAAATTGCGCTTGTCCGTATTGCTTTTGCATATCCCTGCGAGCCTTGTCGGAATAGCCGGCGTGGAGGCATTGCTCGCACGCATACCGTTGAGATACCAGAAGGCCATTTTCGCCCGAACTCTTGCCAGCGGGTTTGTCTACAAGCACGGAATTGACGCGGGTTATGAGGAGTACCGGCGCTACATAAACGAATGTCAGGGCTGACATTATGGGGATTAGAATTTCCAGCAGTCAGCAAAAGGTGGAAATCAATTTTCCATCGGCAACCCCGTGATGTCAGACCAACCAGTTTATATTGAACACTCCTCCGGATTTCATGATTCTGATATATCCCACTGTGAGTGTCCGCCGTCTTCAGCAACCTCAAAACCAGGATAAAAAATAAAGTTTTTCCCGGTGGTGGTATAGACCGTGGACTTCAACATCGGGTAGATTTCACCCCGAGGTTAATTGACTTCTGCCAAGAAAAAGACAGAAGTCAGGGGCAGGGCAGGTCAACTTCAGGGCATTGGTGCCATGCTGGGGAAGTGACTGATGTGGAATTAGTAAGAATCACCATTTGTGTTATGGAATCTTTTTTTAACTGGAAAGACTCTCAACCTCGACGGATTTATCTTTGCCAAGGTTCAATAATTACGACAGGTTCCTATGGAAATAGCTTTGCCGATAAAAAGTTCCAGCTTCACATGAAACTGTCCAGTGTCTCAAGCATATATGCGGGAAGATTTATATAGAATAGGCCAATATTATATAAAATTCGAGTATTAAATGGTAGGAACATTGGAGATTTCCAGATCATTGGATATGCCGTCTACGACCACTGATCTTATCTGCCAGGGGCTGAACGACAATGGCATTTGAGCAACGCCTTGCTCCCTACCAAGCATGTCAACTATCTGAAGCTCCTTTGGACCAGAAGACAGATTCATGTCAACGATGCCTGATTCCCCTTTGTATTCGTAGAATCGGGCGATGATTTTTCCGTTCTGAGGGTACATTGCAGACAGAACGACATTGCTGGATCTTATCTGGACTGGATTGAATACTCTTCCTAACGAACAGTTCCCGGGTCTGGTGGTCAACACTTCTGCGGAATATGCGTATTCAAGAGCTCTACGGTGGATGTCCGAATTCCTCCATTTTTCCGCGGTGGCATATACGGCGAACTTGTAGGTATATGTCCCGCTGACGTGCTTTGGTCCCCATTTGTATTTTCCAGAATATAGAAATGGGATAGAGAATGATCCGTCCGTCTCCCTGGCGGACCCCATGGCACCGCTGTTGAAGAACGCCAGACCGACTTTGTTGTCGGTGAGCATTGTCCAGTAATTGCCTTCAACCCATCTGTCTGGAGTTTCAGATATGGTGAAAGGCAGATCCCTCACTCCAATTGCCGGGCCGGTGATGTCCGGGAAGATCTTGAATCTCACCTTGGAGTCATGTTCAAAATAATCGGTACCTATCTGCTGGGACTGGCATGATATTGTCAGGACACTGTCGATCCTCGGATTGTCATTGTAGAACATCAGCTGCCAGTCGTAGGGCAAGGGGCCGAGTTTTCCAATCTGTCTTGCGACAGCGACACCGCCATTTCTTTCCAAAGTCCAGCTACCATTCGAAGTATAAGCCATGCCGTCAACAACACCTGTCAGAAAGCCGTCATGTGCAAGCAAATTAGAACTTTTCCTGTCTGTAATCGATGCAATGCCGCCTGAATCGGCAAGCTGGACCAGATAATCCGGTGTTTCAATGGTGAGTTTTCCGGCATCCATCGTAATGCCTGGCGTTCCTCTGGGCAGTTCCTTGGCAGGCTTTACGGAAAATGCCGATACCGACAGCCCCGGCAGCGTGGTCTTGAACCTGATGCGCGCCTTGTCGACGGTTCCATCTCCGTGCTTTGACAATGAAAGGATATCGTAGGGCACAGGAATGCTGTTGTCCGTCAATTCGAGATTTTCCGCCTGTCCCTGTGGCAAGGCGATATCGGCTTCAATCCATTGCCCCCTTTTCCAGGAAAGCGGATTGAACACATTTATCTGGGCCAGTCCTTCGCCGTGCAACTTTGATGCGATGAATCCGAGGGATGCATTTTTGACATGGGTGGACACCTGAAGCGAAGCCGGAATGAATTTACGGGATTCGTGCAGGCGTCCAGTTATCTGTATGTCATGATGCTGGGCCACAAGCAGGTTTTTCCAGGCCGAATCAAGATCCTGCTCGCGGCTGGTTCCTCCAAGGAGCAGTTCAAGGGAGGCCAGACGTTCCGCGGTCAGCACTGCAATTTCAGCCTTTCGGCATCCGTCCCATATCTCGTTGCCGCAATATCCCCATGGCATCCGCGGCTTGAAGTCGTTGGGGGAAGGGGTGAATTCCACTTCAGGTTTTGGATAAAGCACCATCAGATCCTCAAGCAGCACCCATTGGAAATCCGGATCGGCTTCAACCTGTCCTATCTGCTCCTCATAGCGCCTGTTGGCATCGTCGTAGCGCGAAGCGAGCAGAGGCTGGTACTGCTTGAACTCCTCCCTGAAATCCAGAAGAGAATAGTCAGTTTCATGGGGAAACCTTGTCAGTGCATTGTTGTCCTTTGTAACATTATCGAAGCCATTTGGCCCCCATGCCCTGTCCTCGCCATCGTAGGTTGGTATTGTCGGTATTCTTGAGCCGTCAGTGCCTACCCACCAGCCAAACGCGCTCTTGTAGGAAGGATTATACCCGTACATGCTGAAGTGGGTCCGCATGACGGCCCCTTTGAATCCCGTGCCTATAAGTAATTGCGGGAGCTGGCAGTGCATGGCATGTTCGCTCATGGCATAGACTGTAGGAGTGCAACTGAAATATTTCAGGTTGCTACGTATGGCATAAATAAGCTGGCGGATATTGGATTCCTCATTTATGAATGCCGAAAGCGGCTGGCCATAGGTGCACGCACCTATGCCGAACCTGCCAGGATACCGTTCCAGCATGTCCTGTACCTTGCGGAGAAGCTGCGGATTCTCTTCGGCGAAGGCGTCGTAGGTGTAGGATTCGGCGTCCTCTCCAATCTTGAACTTCGGATACTTGTCGAGCATCTCCGATGCAGTGATCAGGTGCTTCGTGAATCTTTCCTCCCCCCACAGGATTTTCCCTGCATGATCGTATGAAAGCAGGTAGGTAGGTCTTCTTGGAGATGGTTTTTCTGTCTTCATTTTCACGTAAAATATACTGTTATTATTGAAGAATCAATGACTTGTTGATGTCCTGAAGCCCCTTGGGAATCATGATTCCTCGGAAACGAGCATACTATTCGTATTGAAAAATCCCTTCCGGAACATTAAATTTGCACCTTGATATAACTATAACGGTGCTATTAAATGAAACAGTCATTGGAAAAGACACTTGCGTCCCGGATCTCCATCTTCGACGGTGCGATGGGTACGGAGATATATAAGAGGAATTTTTTCGTCAATACATGCTTTGACGAGCTCTGTCTAAGCGCCCCGAAGATCATCGGGCAGATACACAAGGAATACTCCGATGCCGGTGCGGACGTCCTGACCACCAATACCTTCGGTGCCAACTTCAACAAGCTGTCCCATTTCGGACTTGGCGACAAGGTCAGGGAGATAAACAAGGTGGCAGTAAAGCTCGCTCGGGAGAACGGGAAAGATGACACCCTCGTCGCAGGTTCAGTTGGACCTATCGGAAAAATCCATCATCACGAAAAGAATTCTGCTGAACAGGTTGTTGAAATGCTGGCGGAACAGATTTCAGCCCTTGAGGAGGCTGGTGCCGATTTCATAATCTTTGAAACTCTTCCCACGGTAGCCGATGCGGAATTCGCATTCCGTGCGGTTAACAAGAATTCCAAGATCCCATACGTCCTCAGCTTCACTCTTGATGATAATTCTGAAACAGTCAAGGGTGAACCGGTACAGAGCCTCATAAATGTATTCAAGGACGGAACAAGGAAGCCGGCGGCCGTCGGTTTGAACTGCGGTGCAGGCCCGGAAGGAATGCTCTCATCCGTTGAAAAGCTTGTACAGCAGACAAATCTACCGATAATCGTACAGCCCAATGCCGGAATGCCCAAGAATGTCGGCGGACGCCTGATCTACATGGCAAGCCCGGAATATTTCACGACTTATGCGATAAGGTTCGTCAATATGGGCGTCCGCGGAGTTGGCGGCTGCTGTGGAACAGGCCCCGACCATATCAGGGACATAGCCCGGAGCATACGCCCGCTTGCCAAAACTGCGGCGCTGGAGAAAATAATCGTAAAGACCCTTGAAGAGCATCTCCAGGCACCGGTGCCGATGGAGAAAAAATCCCGTCTCGCTGCGAAGTTCGCAAAGGGCGAATGGATCGCGACCGTTGAGATCGTCCCTCCTAAAGGATATGACCTCGAGCAGACGATTCAAAAATCAAAGCAGTGCAAGGACGCCGGAATAGATGCGATAAACATTCCCGACGGCCCGCGTGCAAGTTCAAGGATGTCACCTATCGTTACCGCCGCCAAGATCCAGCAGGAGGCCGGAATAGAGACAATCCTCCATTTCTGCTGCCGAGATCGCAATCTGATCGGCATGCAGTCAGACTTGCTCGGATGTGCCGCCTTGAACATCAATAACATCCTTTTCATAACCGGAGATCCTCCAAAACTCGGTGATTATCCTTTCGCGTCAGCTGTTTTCGATGTCGATTCAATAGGCATGGCGAAGATCCAGAGCAGGCTCAACCGCGGAGTAGATATCGGAGGCAATTCAATCAAGGAACCGACAAAGGCGCTTATCGGCGTAGGAGCCGATCCCAATGCGATCGATATGGAACGCGAAATCCGCAGGACCCGTGAAAAGATCGCAGCAGGAGCGGAATTCATAATCACACAGCCGGTTTTCGCCGTCGAACCGCTGATCAAGTTCATTGAGAAGATCAGTGACTTGAAAATCCCGGTCATAGCCGGCATCTGGCCCCTCGCAAGCTTCCGCAACGCCGAATTCATGAAGAACGAAGTTCCCGGCGTCGTCGTGCCGGACTCAATAATGGACCGCATGGCGAAGGCAAAGACGAAAGAAGAACAGCGCCTCGAAGGAATCCGCATTGCCAAGGAATCAATCGAGAAGATTCGCAGCCATATCCGTGGCATCCAGGTAAGCGCACCCTTCGGCAACGTTCAGACCGCGCTTGAGGTAATTAAGTAAGGCAGGCTTTCCAGCCTGCCTGTTGAATTGACAGGCTGGAAAGCCTGCCTCACTCAAGACAATCGAAAATCAAAAATAGGAAATGCATATGAATCTTTCAGACTCAATCAAATCCCGCCGTTCCATCCGCAGATACAAACAAAAGCAAGTAGATGACAAGCTCCTGACCGATCTCGTGGATTCTGCGAGATTCGCACCGTCCGGCGGAAACATGCAGCATCTCCGCTATGTCGTGGTCAGGACTCCTGAAAATGTGAAGAAAGTCTTTGAACTTACCGGTTGGGGCGGACATGTCAGGCCAAAGAGAAGTCCAGTTTGGGGAAAAGATGCTCCAGCAGCGTTCATAGCTGTAATAGCTCCAGCTGAAGTTGCGAAAAGCCTAAGACACCTCCACGGCGATGCCGGTGCCGCCATCCAGAATATTCTTCTGAAAGCTGTCGAACTCGGACTCGGAACCTGCTGGATCGGAAACTTCAAGGAGGAGAATGTCTCTCCTGTAATCGGACTCGGTGCCGATATGAAGACTCTCTATCTTGTAGCCGTCGGATATCCTGACGAATCACCTGTCCAGGAAAATATCGGTTCCAGCGATTCCACAAAATATTTCTTGGACGAAAAGGATGTCCTTCACGTCCCGAAATTCAAAGTGGATGCAATTGTAACTTGGAAATGATATTTGACCACAGAATGTGCAGGAAAGAACAGCCCTTGCGGGCTTGACTACGAACATATTCAAGTTTTGGAATAAGTTGGTAGTTAATGCCGTAAGGCATGTTCTTTAATCAGAAATAAATTTTGCGTCCGCAAAATTTATACGTAGATCATCCGCTTTGTCATTCCGCCGTCTACTACGAAATTCTGGGCGGTTATGAAACCAGCCTTTTCGGAGATAAGAAATGCGGCCATTTCGGCGATGTCTTCGGGGTTTCCGACACGACCTGCCAGATGCTGTTCATGGTCAGCCTGGGTTAGGACAGTCTTCTTCCTGTGTTTCCTCTTGTGCCAGCCTTCGGCGATGATCCATCCCGGACTTATGCAGTTCACACGGACTTTGCCGCTGAGACTGTTCGCGAGAGCATGGGTGAGGGCTACAATTCCGCCTTTGGAGGAGGAGTAGGCCTCGTTGCATGCCTCTGACTGCAGTGCGCGCGTAGAAGAAATATTTACTATTGAGCCTTTTGTCTTTTTCAGATGTGGAATCGAATGCTTGGCCATTATGAATGTGCCGGTGAGATTGACTCCTATTACCCTGTTCCAGCTTTCAAGACTTAGTTCTTCAGGAGGTACTGTGCCGGGGTAGGGGATTCCTGCGTTATTGATCAGCGCATAAAGACTGCCGAAATATTCAATTGTCCTGTCAACGGCATTTTTGCCTTCGTCCTCAACGGAGATGTCAGTCTTGACAAATTTCAGTTCACCCAGATCCTTGTATTCATCCAGCGTTTCATGTCCTGCCTCCTCGTCCAATTCGGCGATGACGACCTTCATCCCGAGACCGAGGAAATGCTTTGTGATGCCCTTTCCAATTCCCTGGGCCCCGCCTGTGATTATCGCAACTTTGTCCTTGAGATCGTTCATAATTTATTTCTTTTGCCTTTTCTAATCTCTTTTACAGCAGTATGGAAAGGAACAGGAGCTGATTTTTCCTTCTTAGCCTCATCATAAGCTTTTATATCATCCATAAAGATATTTTGGGCTCCATGGATTACAGCGAGAATATCTATTTGGTCAGGTTTGATATAATAGATAATACGGTAGGGAATTTCTATTATTTCCCTGATTTGCTCAATTTCATATTCAGGGACGGTATGTCCGGACAATGGGAAAGCGGCAATCTGTTGGGATCTTCGAGTAATGCGATCAACCATTCGAAGGGCATATTCCGGAGAGTCCTGGGCTATATAATCATAAATGGCGTCAAGATGTCCTTCTGCAGTGTTTGTCCAATGGACCTTCATTTTGATAAGCCATATTTTTTCCGGATCTCTGCAACATCCTTTGTTTTTCCGGTTTTACTGTCTGCAAGACCACGTTCAATAGCTTCACGTACATATATTTCATGCATGAGATCATCCCAGGTCGCCGTTTCCGGCAATTTGTCAACAAGCTCATGAGCTTTTTCTCTAATCATGGTCGCAGGCATTGTAAGAACTCCAATTGGTTACTGAAACAAAGTAATTTAACATTGTTGTCATCATGTTCAAATCTGAAATTACACAGAATTATTACAGCTTCATATCCTTGGACACGATTTCGCCGGGCTTTGTTGACATGTCAGGCCATATCTTGCGTCCGGGATAGATGCTGGTGTGGATTCCGGTATGGACGTCGTCTCCAGTGATCACGCCTAGTTTCCTGCGTCCGGTGTCGACAAGTTCATCCTTGAGCATTGAACGCTGGTTCTTGCCGTCATGGCGCAAATTGGCGGTGATTGTCCCAGCACCGAGATTTGTTCCCGCGCCGATGATCGAGTCGCCGATATAGCTGAGATGGCCGACACTGACCCTGTCCATCAGGATGGAATTCTTTATTTCAACGGCCTGGCCGACATGGCACTTGTTCCCGATGAGGGTATTTCCGCGGAAATAGCAGTTGGGACCGATCTTGCAGTTTTCTCCGAAAACAACATTCCCTTCAATGTAGACTCCAGGAAGGATGACAGTCCCTTTGCCGACAATGATCTCCCCGTCGACCGTGACTCCATCTCTTACTTCACCATGCACCACGGTCTTCTTAATTGAGCCGATGATGTCCTCGTTTATAGTGAGGAGATGCCACGGAGCCCTGATCAGCAGTGATTTCGAATCGGCGGCGATCCATTCACCTTCCTCGGGAACATCGGAACTCCTGGAAACCCACATGACTATTTCCTTCTTGTCGCCGTAATAGACAATGACGTCCTTTTTGGAAGCGCAGATTTCCTCGACGATCTCCTCCGAAGGCCAGAAATCCTCGAGGACAGAGAGAACCTTTCCGTCACTCTTGCCATCAGGTTTCAGTTTCAACGCCTTTGAAAGCCGTTTTCCGAGTTCGGAGCCAAGTGTTGAAGTGCCGACCTGGCAGCCGAAGATCTTCCGGGTGCAGGTTATCGGATAAAGAAGTTCAGTTTTTCCTGAAAGTATGATGTTGAGTTTCATTTTTTCAGCAGAGCTCCTTTTCAATTACTTTATTTAGTTTGGCGGTCCAGTTGTCGACATCCTTCCTGTCATGGGCCTCGAGCAGGACGCGGATCTTGTTCTCAGTACCGGAATAGCGGACGACCAGGCGTCCAGTCTTTCCGAGGGATTTCTCGCAGTCCGCGATTGTCTTCTTCAGGGAAGGAATATTTTCAACCGGGATCTTCTTCTTCACCTTGATGCTTGTGAGCAGCTGGGGATAATCCTCCATGAAGCCGGCTAGTTCGGTTATGGACTTGTTCTTGTCCATCATGAGCTTCAGGACATGGAGCGCGGTGATTATTCCGTCGCCTGTGGTCACATAGTCCATGAAGATGACGTGTCCGGACTGTTCTCCTCCGATATTGTATCCTTCGCCTCTCATCCTTTCGACGACATACCTGTCGCCGACATCGGTGACTACGACGTTGATTCCTGCTTTTTCCATTGCCTTGATCAATCCGAGATTGCTCATGGACGTTAAGACAACTGTGTTCTTAGCGAGCCTACCTCTTTCCTTGAAATCAAGAGCGCAGAGGCCGATGATGCGGTCGCCATTGATGACCTTGCCCTTGGAATCGCAGAAGATGACCCTGTCGCCGTCACCATCTAGTGCAATTCCGAGATCCGCCTTGTTCTGGACTACGAGGTTTGAAATGAATTCGGTGTGAGTGGCGCCACATTCCCTGTTGATATTGTAGCCGTCGGGATCTGTTCCGACCTTTATGACCTCCGCACCAAGCTCTCTGAAGATGATGGGGGCGATGAAGTAACCGGCGCCGTTCGCGCAGTCGAGGACTATCTTGAGACCTTTGAGGCTGTGGTTCTTGATGGAACTTTTTGCAAACTCGATGTAACGGCCTCTTGCATCCTCGATCCTGTGGGCTTTTCCGAGGAGCTCTGTGCCTATGTGCTCGCTGTTGATCTCTCCATGAAGCACCTGTTTTTCAATCTCATCCTCTACAGTGTCGGGAAGCTTGAATCCAGAAGAGTCGAAGATCTTGATGCCGTTGTCGTCTGAAGGATTGTGCGATGCAGTGATCATTATGCCGCATGTCGCACAGAATGATTTTGTAAGGTGCGCAACGGCGGGAGTAGGCATCGGACCTACCAGGTAGACATCCATCCCCATGCTGACTATTCCACTCGTCAGGGCCGACTCAAGCATGTAGCCGGAAAGCCTGGTGTCCTTTCCCACGACAGCCTTTGAAAAACCATGCCCCTTTGCCTTGAAGACATGTGCAAGCGCCTTGCCGACCTGCAATGCTATTTCAGGAGTAATCGGATAGGTATTCGCTTTCCCACGGATTCCGTCGGTACCAAATAATTCTCTCATGTTGTTTCTCCAGATTTGACAGGCTGATAAAATAGCATTTTAAGGAGGAAATTTCACCACGCAGTCAAAATTTTCTTTAAACCTTCGGTTCTTATTGAATAATTGGCCTTTTCCAACCGCCTTTCATGCAAAATGATAATTGATGGAAATTTTGACTGATCTCCAACCACCAAAATCCAATTTCCAAACAAAATATTAGGATTCAAATAAGATTCCCATAAGCTTTGTTTGTATTTGGAACGTGTATTAAACCAGAGACAGCAATTTTTCCCTAGCTGCTCCATGGCAGAAAATGATTTTCCTACGCGAAGAGGCGCCGGATCTTATTTGTACGGAAGATTTGGATATACCGAGATTCTTGGCGAGGAATGCGCAGAGCTCCTCGTTGGCCTTTCCATCCTCCGGCGGCGCCGCTATCTTGATCTTTAGGGATTCCCCGTGGATGCCGGCGAAGGCCGACTTCGAGGACTTCGGCTGTATCCAGCAGTCGATGGAAATGCCGTCCTGTGATATTCTGATTGTTTTTTCGAGATTGTTTGATTCCATAATTTCAATATCCAATATCGAACAAGGAATTACCAATGATGAAGTAAATCAGGAAAGGAATTCGAGATTAATTGGAAATTGGACATTCCTTGTTGGTTATTGGATATTCGCATTTTGATATTCAGAACATTCCCTTGATCAGTTTCGGGACGACGAACCAGTATATTGCGCAATCCCCGGGGTAGAGCTCGGACCATGATTCGATCTCGGCAACTACGCAGACGATCGCGGCGGTAGGGAACTTTATTCCGTTCTCCAGGGACTTGAGCTCCCTGAAACAGAGCTTTTTCGTGGCCTCTTCGATTGCAGGATTGTGTCCGACCACCATTACGGCGTCGAGCTTGTCGTCAAGCTTCTGCAGAACCTTGATGATCTCCCCCGAGCTGTTTTCATAGATGGCATCGCTGTATTCGATGTCTTTCTTATATCCGCATGCCCTGGCGATAAGCTCGGACGTCTCCTTTGCGCGCTTTGCCGGAGATGAAATTATGACAGAGGGGACTCTTTTGGTCTTGCGGAGGAATCTGCCGATCAGCGGGACGTCCCCCTTTCCCCTCTTGGCCAATGGCCTGTCGAAGTCAGGTACGTCCTCATCCCAGTCAGACTTGCCATGCCGCATGAGCAGGATTGTCTTGACAGGTTTTTCCCCTTTAATTTTCTTCTTTCTCCTCATGGATATATTTATCCACCCCGTTGATTGATAGGATTTCCCCGAAATAGACGCTGTGGTAGTCCTTGTCGGGATAATTCCCCTCTATGGAAGCATCAATGAAATTTTTCGGATTGAATACGTCGCGATATATCTTTTGGCATTCGATTATAAGTTCGGCCTCCTTGAATCCGGGAGCCTCGACCTTCTCTGAGGCGATCGGCGTCAGCCCTGTCTCCTTGACTTTGTCGACATCCCTGCCTGATTTCGTGCCGCAGTAGTTGAGGGCTTTCCTGTATTCGGGCGGAAACGCGCAGAGGGTGAAGGTGTCGAACTTCTCAATGAAGGCGTGGGTGTGGCGGCCCGGCCTCACGACGACCATCGCGAACGGCTTCTGCCACATTATGCCGAAACTGCCCCACGCGACAGTCATCGTATTGAACTTGCCGGGCTTGAACCTGCCGGCTGTAAGGAGGAACCATTCGCTGCCCCAGGACTTGAAGACCTGCGAGGAGAACTTCTCAAATGGGATTTCCGAGCGATTCATTTTTCATTTCCTGTTTGTTTGATGAAAATATAATTTGTATAAAAATCTTTTACATCTCAATTATAAAAATTTAGGATAAATTTTTATGCGCGTCATCGGAATAGATTTCGGAACTGTCAGGACAGGGATTGCAATAAGCGATCCCACGGCGACTTTCGCCCAGCCTGCAGGAATCGTGAAGTGCGCCGGTCTTCCGATCAGCGAGCTTGCCACCCTGCTGGAACAGAAGATCAGGGAGATCAAGGCTGAAAAGATTGTGATGGGCCTCCCCAAGCACATGAGCGGCGACGAAGGAACTCATGCGGCGAAAGTCAGGGAGCTCGCGGGTATTATCGAGCAGAAGACAGGAATCAAGGTGAATCTCCTTGACGAACGCCTAACAAGCGTCTCCGCCGAGAAGCTGCTCATCGAGGGCAACGTCTCCCGCGAAAAGCGCAAAGGCAAGATTGATGCTGTTGCCGCATGCATCATCCTCCAAAATTTCCTCGACAGCCAGAACTGATTTGCCACAGACTCACACAGACTTTAGGATGACTGTATAAAAATGAATTTGATTATCCTGTCAAAAATATTTAATTTATTATGATTTCCTGTCCGAGGGAAATCCCTGTGGCGGCTCTTGAATTCCCCATGCTGGGTTATATCTTTATAGAACCTTTCCACCCGGCAAGTATTATCCGGGTAAAAAAACGTATGCTTCCGTTCAGTCGAGGACGGGAGGTCGTGAGGAAAGGTTCTAAGGAAAGGATTCACCATATGCAGGCATATAAGGAAGTGTCGGAGGAATTCCTGTCGAAACAGCGTCTTCTCGTGGTCTCCCCTCATGCCGACGACGAATCTTTCGGATGCGCCGGCACGATGGCCAAGGTAAAAAAGCTCGGTGGGGAGGTCTATGTCCTCGTGATGAGCGTCGGTGACCTGAAGCTCTACGACGGGAAGAAGGATGTCGTCAAGGGGACCACCCGCGAGGAGGAGTTCGCGGCTGTCGCAAAATTCCTCAAGCTGGACGGCTATGATATCTGGTACAAGGATCCCGAGACCCATCTCCGCCTTGACAAGATACCGCAGAGGGATCTCATCAACGTCATAGAAAAAGAAAGCAAGGTTTCACTCGACAATATCAATCCGACCATGGTCGCCCTGCCGGCGATATCCTACAACCAGGACCATGTCGCGACGTTCAAGGCTGGATTCACCGCCTGCAGGCCGCACGACCCGAAGGTCAAGGCTTTTCCGAGAGTGGTGGTGAGCTATGACAACCAGACGCTTTTCTGGAATGTCGACTACGACAAGTTCCATCCAAACCTCTATGTCGACATCAGTGATTTTCTGGACGTAAAACTCAAGGCACTGAGCCTGCATAAGTCCCAGCTGAGGCATTCCCCTCATCACTGCAGCATAGAGAACATGGAATATCTGGCTAGGACAAGAGGACATGAAATTTCAGTCAAGGCCGCCGAGGCGTATGTCTGCCACAGGATGGTGCTTTGAGATAGGGAAAAAGTGGCAAAGTGACCGATTAGCCAAGATGAGGAGACAGGAAAGGGAGTAAGCGTTAAGCTGGAATTTTAGCCTCATAAGTAGGGCGGTTTTAAAACCGCCAACCCGGTGTCGGGTTGAAACCCGACATACTTTAGGACAAACAAAGTTATCCTCATAACATCAGTGAAAAGGAGTTGGACGTGAGCGTGAATAAAAGCAGAAAGATCAGGAGTGCGATCATCGGCTGCGGAGTCATCGCACCGTCGCATGCCGACGGATATGCCAAGGCGGATGAAGTTGAAATCACATGGGCCTGCGATATCGTCAAGGAAAAGGCCGAAAAACTGGCTGGAAAATTCAAGATTCCAAAGGTCAGCACGGATTTCAGGGAGGTGCTGGCGGATCCTGAACTGAACTGCATTTCCATCTGCACGGACCATGCGAGCCATTCAATGATCGCAGTTGAAGCCTTCAAGAGGGGGAAACATGTGATCTGTGAAAAGGCGCTTTCATCCACCCATCAGGGGCTTGAGAACATGATGGATGCACACAGGAAACACAAGGATCTGGTTTTCTCAGGCATCTTCCAGAACAGGTACAACAAGGTCTATCAGCTGGCCAGAAAGCTGATTTCGGAAAATACTCTTGGGACACTGCTGAAAGCCGACCTGCATGTGCACTGCATCCGGACCGACGCATATTATGAGGCGGACGAGTGGAGGGGCACCTGGGCCAAGGAGGGCGGTTCCCTCATGATAAACCAGGCGATCCACTTCGTTGACATCCTTGGATGGATTACTGGAGGGGTGAAGTATGTTTCCGGAACCTATGCAAACCTGACACATCAGAATTCCATTGAGACGGAGGATACCGCAGTGGCCTTTCTCAGGTTTTCAAACGGGGCGCTTGGCACGATATCAGCGACATCGTCAAGCCTTCTCAACTGGGACCAGTCAATTTATCTGAACGGCACAAAAGGCTCGCTGGAGCTTCGTGACGGGAAAATCCTGAGGATTGAGCTTGAGAAGAAGGAACTTGCCGACGCGATAAGTTCGGACATCCAGAAGATCAACGATGAGGCGAAGGTCGCCGGTCCCGGAAAGACCTACTACGGCCCCAGCCACAGCTGTCAGATAGCAGACTTCATCGACAGCATCCGTTCCGGCAAGGAGCCTTTCATAACTGGTGAGTCCGCAAGACACGCAGTTGACATCGTGCTGGGAATCTACGAGTCCCACCGTGATAAGAAATGGGTCAAAATATAAAAATACGGTTCTGGTAGTAAAATGCTCCTAATCGTCCCCCGTTTTAAATTATGGCTGTCTTTTCCTTCTCTTGGGGCTCTTTATATTGCAGCCCAGCTCCGGAAGAACAACTGCAAAGTTTCACTTGTCGATGCAAACTTCTTTTCAAAAGAGGCGTTCTACAGGAAGCTGGATGAAGAAATAAAGGAGCATGATACAGTCGGCATTACGGCAAATATTTCCCATGCCGCCTCCGGAATGGAGATTGCAGGATATATAAGGAAAAGATTCCCTGACAGGAAAATAATATGGGGAGGTCCTTATCCGAGCGCAGAATATGCGAAATTGCTTCCTGGACTTGCTGATATTGCCGTCATAGGAGAAGGCGAAAAGCAGATTTCACTTATCTCAGAGGGTAAAGAATACTGCGATATCCCCGGTATTGCCTACTTTGCAGACGGCAGGATCAAAGTCAATGAAAGGATTTCATTCATTGAGAATCTCGACGATCTTCCTTTCCCGGCCTGGGATCTGGTCAAGAACAACAGATATAATTTTCCCGGAAGAAAACCCGCCTTTATGCTGATTACCCAGAGGGGATGTCCTTTCAAGTGCATAAACTGTTCAACCTTCATGCATGGCAACATGTATCGATCAAGGAGCCCGGAGAATATTATAGAAGAGATGGAATTCCTTGTTCAGAATCATGGATGCCGTGAAATCCATATCTGGGACGATAATTTCACGCTCAATCCAGAAAGGGTGAAGAAGATCTGCAATGGAATCTTGAAAAAAGGACTGGAGAAGAAACTTCGTTTTGTACTCCCGAACGGGATAAGAGCTGACATTTATGACAATGAGATGTTTGACATGATGAAAAGAGCCGGATTCTACCTTGTAGGCGTGGCCGTGGAATCAGGGGATCAGCAGGTGATAGACAAGATAGGAAAAGGTCTCAACTTGGGGAAGGTGCCGGAATTTGTCAGGAAACTCGATGAAAAAGGATTCAGGATAGCTCTGTTCTTCATGATGGGATTTCCTTTCGAGACTTTAGCTTCGATTAGGAAGACAATCGAATTCGCATCTTCACTTCCGGGACACCATGTCTATTTCTTCATCGTAACCCCGCTTCCTGGAACAGAACTATTTGAGATGGTCAAGGAGAAGCATGGTCTTGCAAGGAAATATGAGATTCAGACTGTTGACTATGAGGAAGATGTAAAAAGGTTTGACGTGCCTGAAATAAGCAATGAGGAACTCACCAGCCTGCACAGGCTCGCATACCGGAAATTCTACCTGGATCCGAAGAGAATCTTAAGTATTTCCAAAGCCCTCATCAGGGACGGGGGATGGTTTTACGACACCTCTTTTATAATAAAGAACTTCTTCAATATGATATTCAGCGGACACCGATGATAAAATCACTTATGAAATCAAGGATTGTCGAGCTCTTGTTTGGAACTGGAATCCCGCTGGTTGGATTCGCATGCGCAACCAAAGGCATTGAAAATCTGGCAGACCTATACTGGTTCTACGCCTTTCTGCTTCTGACAGGATGGCATGTCCTTGCGGTGAATGACATCTGCTTTGACAGGAAAAGCTTCAGGTTTTCCATAAAATATTTTCCGCCTCTTGTCATGGCTCCTGCAATCCTGCTTTATTTTTCCACACAGAAACCTGTCTTTGTGCTGATCCTGTTCCTCATAATAATAAATTGGAATATTTATTCCGTCTACGGGAAATACAACTGGCTTACAGGGATGTTCCATAACTTCTCTGGAGGAGTACTGCATTTCCTGGCAGGGGTGGCGGCCGCAGGATGCACTGACATGTATCAATATTCCGCGCAGGCGCTGTTTTTCGGATTCGCAATGCTCTCAGGGGCGATGCATCACGATGCCTGCCACAGTTCGGAAGATATGGAACGGGATTACAGGACGGGAGCAGTTGTTTTCGGCAAACGCATCTGGTGGAGGCTCGGCATCATGCCGATGATTGCCGGAATAGTATTCCTCCTGTGCACAAAAGATATGCCGTTCATGTTCTGTTTTTGCTTCTCTTCCTCCTTGTATCTTATCATGTATTCGGCCGTGAACACATGGAAATTAAATAACGGCATGCTTTATTTCAGAATACTTTGCCGCCTTGCGTTCGCAACCGGTGCGGTGGCGTATATAGCCTTGAGACTATTAAAATGAGTTGATCAAATGCCTGATTATAAAAACATTCTTCCGGAAAGCGATTTCACCGTCGTCGGCGCCTCTTTTGCAGGAAGCCTTCTTGCGTCAAAACTCGCCCCATATGGAAAAGTCCTTCTGATTGACAGGATCCAGCCTGGGACGAGGCTTAAGTGCGGAGGCGGTGTCCGCGCGAAGGAGTTTGAAAGACTAGGACTTGATATTCCACATGTGAAAGTTGACAGGATTCTGATGGTCGAGAAGGACAAGAGTTGTAGATTCAATTCCAAGTATGTCGTCGTGGACAGACGGGAGCTTGATGCGGCAGTTTTAAAGAAGGCACTTGCTGCGGGAGCGGTTTTCCACAAGGCCGGATATTTTTCGCATCAGACTGCGGAAAATATAATGAATGTCAATATTGGAGCGGAGACGGTTGAGTATAAATATAAGAAACTAATTCTCGCGAATGGCTTCAATCCCTGTACTGGGGGAAAATTCTACGGGTCCAGCTATGTTGAAATAGTGGAAAGCAGGAGCAGGCATGAAGATGCCCTGTATTTCAAGCTTCTCGATAACACTGTCGGTTACTGCTGGATGTTCCCATTGCCTGATGGGCGGGTGAACATCGGTATTGGCTCTCTTTCAGGAGAACCATTCTCCAGGGATGATTTCAGAAGGTTCAAGGAGGAGCAGGGCATAACCGGCAAAGTCGTCTGCAGAGGAGGAGGAATGATTCCACTTCTCCCGTCAACATCTGTCATGAAAGGGAATGTCTATTTTTTCGGAGATTCGGCCGGAATGGTCTTTTCCGCAAACGGAGAGGGGCTTAGGAACATTATCAAAATGAGCGATATCTGGACCGATTGCATTGTAAAAGGGAAGAATCTGAATATTAGGTGGATGACAAACAGGACTTTTATTCGGCTGTTAATCAGCGCCATGGTGGTTAAAACAATATCTTCAACAGGGAAATCCGGCAGCAAGATTTATAATCTTCTCAGCCGGACTGCCGCATTTGCAAGGAGTTGCCTACAATGATGGAAAATACTTTTGAACTGGAAATTACCGATATCGCCTTTGGCGGAAACGGACTCGGCAGGAAGGACGGCTTCGTCTATTTTGTCCCTGGTACTCTGCCAGGCGAACTTGTCCTTGTAGAGGAAACACTCAGGAAAAAGAACTTTGGAACCGCGAGGCTCCTCGAAATCCTGCGAAGTTCGCAGAACAGGATCCCTCCGGCCTGCCCTCTGGCTTATGCTCCGATCAAAAATAATAAAAGCACCCTTGGGTGCCCCGGGTGCAGTTACCAGCATGTGAAATATGAGGAGGAAGTCCAGATCAAGAACACGCATCTGGCGAATTTCATCAAGCACAATCTCAAACTGGATCCGGCCACAGTCATGGATGCACCTGTGCCTTCACCGAAGGATTTGAACTACAGGAACAAGATAGTCCTGCATTTATTGGAGGATAAGCTTGGATATTTTGCCGATGACAATATAAGCATCGTCGAAGTCGAAAACTGTCCATTGGCTGCATCTGAAATAAACCTGAAGCTTCCAGAGATCAGAAGGAACCTCGAAAAATATTCCGCATGCTCCGACATTACCTTCAGATACACCGCGAAAAGCAAAGTTCAGTTCTGGGGCGACAACAGGTCGGAGGGAACGGTTCTGGAGGAGGGGACATTCTTTGGCGTGCTTGAAGTCCCGAGAGGGAGCTTTTTCCAGGTGAACATGAAATGCGCGGATCTTCTTGCCGAGGAAGCCGTGAAGATGATCAAAGGTTCAAAGGCATGCAAGCTTGCAGATCTCTACTGCGGATGCGGATTCTTCAGCATTACCGCAGCAAAGTCCGGACTTGAATCCGTTGTCGGCGTCGACAGCGACCATAAGACCATTGAATCTGCCGTAAAGAACGCTGCAAAGCATGGACTTGAAAGTAAATGCAGTTTCTCCGCAAAAAGCGCAGAAGCTTTCATAACAGAAAATTCGCGCAAACTGAAGACAGATGAAACTGTCCTTCTTCTTGATCCTCCGCGTGGCGGGCTCAGCCAGAAGCTGAAGAACCAGCTGATTTCGACCGGAGCCAAGAAGATAATCTATATTTCCTGTGCTCCAGACATGATGGTGCGTGACATGAAACTGCTATGCGAATGCGGATTCAAGCTAAAAAAGGCCCGTCTCTTCGACATGTTCCCGCGGACTTCGCACTTCGAGACGATTGCCTATCTGGAGAAAATTTAGCCACAGACTCGCACAGACTGAAGTTGACGACAATTTATAATAGGGAGAAGATGAGAATATGGAAGAAAAACATGAAAAAACACCGCTGACTTCGGCAGGAATTCTCCCGCTGCTGCCGCCATATCCGATAGTGCTTGTCAGCACGAAGACAAATATCATCACGATCAACCAGATCCATTATTTCACGCTGAATCCGCTGAGGATAGGAATTGCGGTAGCTCCATCCCGGTATACATTCGATCTGCTGGTGAAGGAACGCGAATTCGTAGTCAATGTGCCGACCGCCGAAAATCTCGAGGCTGTCAAGACATGTGGCAGGATCTCCGGACGCAAGGGCGACAAGTTTGCAGCGGCAGGTCTCACAAAAGTGAAGTCATCAGCTGTATCAGCCTCAAGCATCGGCGAATGTTCCGCCCGTATTGAATGCAAGGTGGAGAAGATAATCGGATTTAAGGAAAGAAGCTGGTTCATAGGACTCGTAGTTGCCGCGAATACCTGTGAGGGCCATGACGGGACAAAGGCTCTCCTCTGCGGCAGGACGGACTATCTGCTGCCAGGAGAAAGCATCTCGGAAAGATGAAGAGATTTCGCCACAGACTTTCACAGACTCTTACAGAACATCAATAACATGAGCAACAAATGATGCAGGGATCCACATGAAATTCAACAAGAAGAAAATCGTATATGCAATCATGGCTCTTCTTGTCTTTATCCCGGCACTTCTCGTCCTGTTTTTCCTCCTCTACACACCCAGCCCGTCTGAAATAACGCTTTCTGGCGATAGTGCCAGGATGGGCGAAACGTTTGGCAGAGAGACAGGATTCAGGACGAAGCTCATCTTGAGATACTACATAAAGAGCTTCATCTGCCAAGGCAGTGATAAGCTCTACGATCTGCGCAAGCAGAAGGCGCTGGAAAAGACAAGGTTCCTTACTGCTGAATTTCAGGAAGAGATGAAGGCTATAAGCAAACGCAGTGGAATTGATCCTGGCGCAATTGCATATGGGAATTCCTTCCTTGACATGGGAAACTATTCCGGGGGATGCAGGAGCGTAGTTGTTTCAGAAAAAGACAGTTTTCTGCACAGCCATAATCTTGACTGGGACAACATAGCTGGTTTGGCAGGCTGGACAACCATGATTGTCAGGAGGAATCCTTCTGACGGCAGATGTCGGACAGTTTCAATAGGCTTTTCCGGTATGATAGGCGCTCTTGATGTCATTAATGAAAAAGGGATAGCAATGTCATTCAACCAGCTGGGATTTGGTAATGGAAATTATACGGAACCGGTCTTCATTATGCTCAGAAGGATTTGCGAGAATTCCTGTAGTTTCAATGAAGCCAGGGAGAAAATATTAAAAGCATCAGAGGGGATGCCTTTCATTATAACATTATCTGATGCAAATTCCGGAGAGGCGTCTGTCTTTGAAAGGACTAGGGGAGGGAATGAGATAGCGGAAAGAAAAATGAAAGGAAGATGCATTGGAGCCATGAATCTTGCACAAGCGGACAGTTCAAAGGAGAGCGTCCTTGATCAGTCATTGTCAGGAGCTGTCCCAAACGGTGTTGAAGGTTTGAAAAGGATATTGTCGGAGAAGAAAGTCATGATGGACTCAAACATCTACAGCGTAATATTTGATTTCAAAAGCAACAGTCTTTATCTTGCCTCTGGCGAAGTTCCTGCAGCAAAAGGGACTTACAGGAAGTATAAATTGTTCTGATTCATTGGAACTCCGATACTCCGTTACACCGTTTCTCCAGTTCAGCCTGAATACAGCGTCGGATCCTTGATGCCAGCCTCGGTAAAACCTTTCCTGCGCAGGCGGCAGCTGTCGCATTTTCCGCAGGCGCGGCCTTTGGAGTCGGGATCATAGCAGCTGTTGGTCAGGGAGTAATCGACACCGAGTTTTGTGCCAAGTCTGATTATCTGTGCCTTGGTGAGTTTTTGCAGGGGAGTGTGTATCTTGAACTTCCATCCTTCGTCACCAGCCTTGGTACCGAGATTTGCGCATTTCGCAAATGCTTTGATGAACTGCGGCCGGCAGTCGGGATAACCTGAATAGTCGAGTGAATTGACACCGATAAAGATGTCTTTTGCTCCAATTGTTTCGGCCCAGGCGACGGCAAATGAAAGGAAGATCGTGTTTCTCGCCGGGACATATGTCACTGGTATCCCTCGATGGATGCCTGACTTGGGAACTTTTATTTTAGATGATGTCAGGGCGGATCCTCCCCATTTCCTGAGGTCGATTTTCACTGTGAAATGGTGTGCTGCATGGAAATGCCTGGCAACTCGTCCGGCAGCCCTGAGTTCAAGCCTGTGGCGCTGACCGTAGTCGAAGCTTATGGCGTAGCATTCGAATCCCTTCTTGACGGCATACGCGAGAATGGTGGCCGAATCGAGACCACCGCTGAGAAGGACTACTGCTTTCTTTTTCATGAAGATAATTTAACCACAGAACACACAGAATACACAGAAAGTATAAAATATTTGAATCAAAACTCAATATATGTGGGATTTATGAATTCTGTGTAGTCTGTGTGTTCTGTGGTTGAACTCTTGAGCTATTTATTTAAGATCCTTGCGGCGGCGCATGCGGCCCCGAACCCATTGTTGATGTTCGTTACCACTACTCCGTTCGCACAGCTGTTCAACATTGCGAACATCGCAGTAAGTCCATGGAGCGAAGCGCCATACCCGGCGCTTGTGGGGACGGCTATTACCGGGCAGGACACGAGTCCGGCGACGACACTCGGAAGGGCTCCTTCCATCCCGGCAACAACAATAATTACATCTGCGCCATGAAGGATCTTGAGCCTTGACAGAAGCCTGTGGATGCCGGCGACTCCGACATCTGTCACAATCTCCGCATTGCAGCCGCAGGCCTGGGCCGTATATTTCGCCTCGAGGGCGACAGGCAGATCCACGGTTCCGGCGGTGACTATCAGGATTTTGCCTTTCAATTTCTTCCGGGAACCGGGAAAAATAGTAAGGACTCTGGCGTTTTCATCATAAGAAGCCTTTGGGTACTTATCAAGGACTATCTTTGCTGCATCCTTGCACACACGTGTTGCCAGAGCATTATGTCCCCTCTTGCTTATCTCATGGATGATTCTGATGATCTGCTCAGGAGTTTTACCTTCGCCATATATGAATTCCGGAAAACCGCAGCGGTTTTTCCTGGCATGATCCAGCTTTGCAAAGTCGAGTTTCTCAGGACTGTGGATAGCTCCGAGCTCATGGAGGGCAGTCAAAGGATCCATGTATCCCTTTTCTATTTTCTCGACGAGTTTGGAAAGTTTGATATTAGATTTGTTTTTCACTTTAACGCTATGAACCCCAACATGTTTTTATTTTCCTGAAACAGCGGCTTTTACTATTGCCTTGTCGAAATAGTTTACGGACATTCCTGCATCGACAATTACAGTCTGGGCGTTGATTCCGCTCGATTTCGGGCTGAGCAGGAAAGCTGCGACATTCGCAACTTCTTCAGTCTTGAGAGAGGCCTTTCTCAAGGTTGCCTTTTCCGCGAAGAGATAAGGTTCAACATAACCGGGTATGCCGGCGGAAGAAGATGTCTTGAGGAGCGAGGCTCCTACGCCATTTACTCTGATTTTCGTATCTTCACTGAGTGATTTCGCAAGGAAACAGATGCTTGAATCGAGAGCTGCCTTAACTGGAGCCATGTAACCGTAGTTCTCTGCGGCCATGCGGGTGGTCGAGATTGAAATTGTGACCATTGAACCTTCGGGATCCATGTATGGCTTGAAAAGACCGGCTATCTGGATGAAAGAGAAGCAGGAGACATCCATTGTTTTGAGAAAGTCATCCTTTCTGGTCTGGTGGAACGGCTTGAATCCGTCGGTGTAGCTGGCAAAGGCTATGGAATGGACGATTCCATAAATTTTTCCCTGAGAACCGATTTTAGCAGCCAGCGCCTGAATCTGCTTTTCATCGCCCACATCGCATATATGGGCAGTGCATCCGGGGAAAATTTTATTTACGAAATCAGCCTGTTCCTGTCCGAGTACTGAGAAAATAAGTTCTGCACCGGCCTCCTTCAGGACTTCAGCGATGTGGAAAGCCACGCTCTTGCGGTTGGCTATTCCGAATATGAGAATCTTCTTTCCTTCAAGACCGAGAAAATCCATTGAAACTCCATTTTTTAACCATCCACCTTCGCAAAGATGCTACGGCGGACAGGCAGAACACGCAGAATACACATATAATATAACCACGAAACATATGAATTACACGAAAAACTTTAAATCATCTTGTCAATCCTGTTATCCTGTCTAATATTTACAGTGTTTGTTAATATGGATGGAGTCAATTTGACTTTTTTTAAAGTGAAACTTATCTTTCATAATGAGGTCGGCAGTTGAATATGCTGTCCAATCGCCATGTGCCCAAGTTGCTCTACGCATCCACCATCTTTGTTTCCAGTTTCCTGCTGTTTCTGGTCCAGCCCATCATCGCCAAGCAGATCCTTCCCTGGTTTGGTGGCTCAGTGGCGGTATGGACCACGTGTCTGCTGTTCTTCCAACTGGCATTGCTGGGCGGTTACGCGTATTCGGATCTTTCCTCGCGTCTGAAACCGCAGGTGCAGTCAACGCTGCATATCGCTCTTTTGATAGCAAGCCTGGCATCGCTGCCCATCATTGCTGGCATGGGATGGAAGCCGGAAGGCGAAGAAGAGCCGATCCTACGTATTCTAGGACTGCTGGCTATAACTATAGGATTGCCTTATTTCATGCTCTCGACTACCGGACCACTGGTGCAAAGCTGGTTCGCACGCGAGCACGTCAATGATTCAACAGCGAAACGCGTATATCGTTTTTTTGCACTATCGAACTTTGGTTCAATGCTGGGCCTGCTTTCCTACCCGTTTGCAATCGAGATGTTTGTCTCGACGCGTATACAGGCCTGGGTCTGGAGCGTTTCCTATGCAGTATTCGTGGTCCTCTGCGTGGCTTCAGCGCTATGTTCGCTGAGTAGCGGATTGACCAATAGTCCTGTGATTGAAGAGAAGGATGCTTCGACATGCACCACTCCGGTTTCCGGCAAAGCGCCGGCCTTGGGTGATTACCTGCTGTGGTTGTCGCTTGCGGCATTGGGCTCCCTGTTGCTGATGGCTATCTCCACCCATATTACTCAGAACATCGCGTCCGTCCCATTGCTCTGGGTGCTGCCTCTCACTCTCTATCTGCTTAGTTTCGTGCTATGTTTCGGGGGGAGGGAAGGACACGGTTTGTACGAGCGCTGCTTCTTGCTCCTGCCGATGCTATTTGTCCTGGGAGTGATGGCATTGCTACTTAACGCCAACGACGGTATAATGAGTATCGATGCGGTGTCACTTTATTGCGGAGGGCTGTTCCTCTGCTGCATGTTCTGTCACGGCGAACTGGCTCATGCGAAGCCGGCACCAAAATACTTGACCCGCTTCTACCTGATGATTTCGGCGGGAGGAGCTATTGGAGGCCTTTTCGTCTGCCTGCTTGCCTCCAGGCTGTTCAACAACTATTGGGAATTACCGCTGGGATTTACCGCCTGCGCACTGATGGCGGTATTTGTAACAATCAAGATGCAGAACCGCCCACTCGACGTCATCTTCCCGATTGCCGCCCTCGCAGCTACCGGTGTATGCAGCTATTGCTTCTATTCATATGGCAATTTCAGGAATGATGAAACTATTCTCGCCAGCCGCAACTTTTATGGAGTACTGTGTGTCAGGCAGATCATGCCGGGAAACTATAGTGAGACGAAACGCCAGCTGATGCACGGAGTAATAATGCATGGCGAGCAATACACTTCACCGAATTCCCACAAGATAATTACCAGCTATTATGGAAGAAGCTCAGGCATTGGAATGGTGCTTTCGAGCATCCGCCCAGTTGAACAGAATGTCGGGGTGGTCGGACTGGGTACGGGCACCTTGGCCGGATACGGTGAGACAGGAGACAGAATACGATTCTATGAGATCAATCCACAGGTTGTTGATATTGCCAGGAAATATTTCTACTACCTGAAGGAGAGCCGTGCCAAGATAGAGATTGCATTAGGAGACGCGCGCCTCGTCCTGGAACGGGAGCCCTCGCAGAGGTTCGACGTACTGGCAGTCGATGCCTTTTCCAGCGATGCGATTCCTGTGCACCTGATTACCCGCGAGGCTCTCAAGGTTTACCTTAGGCACATCAAGCCCGATGGAGCTGTGGCTTTCCATGTCACCAACCGTTACCTGAATCTGGCACCGGTAGTGAAGTTGCTGGCCGACGAGGTTGGAATGGAGGCGGTACTGATCTCCGATAGTCCCGCCACGCCCTTTGCGCATACCGACTGGGTGATCGTGACCCAGAACCGCAGCTTCCTGTCCGATCCTGACGTGATGAAAAAACGTGGAAAGATTGAAACGATTCCCGGACTCACCCCATGGACCGATGATTTCAACAATCTGTTCAGGATCCTGAAATAGAGCCCGTCCGTAAAATGCATTTTTGCGGACGGACTCTATATTATGATTTAACAGACAAGGAGGATAATCATGGAAATGACGGTAAATACGAACCAGCAGGTCCAGAGGAAGGAATATGAAAGGATAGAGGCGGAAGTCACTGCGGAAGTCGAGAATGCGCTTCTCCGATATCTTGAAATCCAGAAGATATCCAAGGAGCTTGAGGAAGAGAAGGCCCGGCTTCAGGAAAAGGTTTCCGCACATCTTTCGGACAAGAAAGGCGGATTCTGGTATCCGGTGGTCAAAGGGATTCCGCTGAAAGTCAGATATTTCCGGGAAACGGAAGTCGAATACGATGAGACTGCCCTGCGTTTCCGCCTCGGAGAAAAATACAGGAAGATACTCAAGCCTGACCTGAAAAAAATACGATTGAACCTGCGGGAGCTTGAAAAGATCCTTGAACCAGTGATTGACAAGATAGGTTCGCCCGACAGGGACATGGTTAAAAACGCTATCGAAATCGGGGCCCTGCGTCCGGAAGATTTTGCCGGTGCCTTTAAAAAACAGACAAGGACACGTCTGGCCGTGATGCGGTTCCAGCAGGACGGGGGAGGTCCCGTATCGGAGAGTCGGTGAGACGGGGTTTATATTTTTTAAGGCTACTTAATTTCACAGACCGCCGGTAACCTCTAGTACTGAGCCGGTGACGTAGGAAGACTCCTTAGATGCCAGAAAAAGTATTGCATTGGCGACTTCTTCTGGCCTGCCGAAGCGTTTCAGAGGTATCTGCTGAATAAATGCCTTCTTTGCTTCTTCCGGCAGATCTCCTATGAATTCAGTATCGATGAAGCCCGGGGAAACTGCATTTACAGTTATCCCCCGTCGCGCCGTTTCTTTTGCAAGAGACATTGTAAGAGCGACCTGTCCGGCCTTTGCGGCCGCATAGTTTGACTGTCCGGCAAAACCGAATTTCCCGGAAGGGGAAGTGATGTTGATGATCCTTCCAAACTTGTTCTGCATCATCTTCTGGACAGCAAATTTACTCATGTTGAAGGTGCCGGTGAGATTGGTGGCGATCACGGCATTCCAGTCCTGCGGAGGCATCATTCCCAGGACATTGTCCTTGCGGATGCCGGCATTGTTCACGAGGACTTCGAGGGATTTGTGTTTGGCGTCATACTCCTTGTAGAAGGATTCAGCCTGTGAGTAGTCGGAAATATCGAACTTTACTATTTCAAGGGGATGTCCTGCCCATGCCTGTTTCAGCTGGTCTGCCGCAGCTTGGTTCCCATGGAAGATGGCGGTCACGGAGGCTCCGGCCTTGAGAAAAGCTTCAGTAACGGCCTTGCCTATGCCGCGAGTGCCGCCGGTGACGACGACATTGTATTCCTTGAAGTCGAATTTCATATAAATTTTCTCCTACGGATAAAATTTATCATGCCAAATCTAATTTAAAATAAAAAACCCCGGAGATTTTCCGGGGTTTTAATCATGCAAATTGCATGGACTTATTTCTTTTCTTCGGCTTTTGCTTCAGCCTTAAGCTCTGTCTTCTTGCCTTCTGCCTTCTTATCGGCCTTTTTCGCCGGACTCTTCTTCTTCTTTGCCGGCTTGGCTTCGGCTTCTTCTCCGACAAACTGGAGAATGCACATTTCAGCTGCATCGCCCAATCTCTGTCCGAGACGCATTATCCTGGTATATCCGCCTTTGCGGTCGGTATATTTCTTTACGAGTTCGTCGAAAAGTTTCTTTACGGCTTCCTTGTCACGGAGCTTTGAAAGTGCGAGCTGCCTGTGATGGATGTCGCCTTTCTTTGCATAAGTGATCATTTTTTCGGCAAGACGGCGCGACTGCTTGGCTTTCACAACAGTTGTGCGGACTTCACCGAGCATGATGAGCGAACTCACCTGGTTGGCAAGCATCGCCTGACGATGGGCGCTTGTGCGGCCTATTTTAAATGTGAACTTGCGATGGCGCATTATTATTCCTCCTCCTGGGTCTTGGCCTTGAGTTTTTCAGCTTCGGCCTGGAGCAGGGTGACCATTTCCTCGCTGAATGTCATGCCGAGAGAAAGGTTGAGAGCAGAAAGCTTCTGCTTGATTTCCTCAAGGGATTTTCTTCCGAAGTTCCTGAACTTGAGCATCTTGGACTCCGACTTCAAGCAGAGTTCGCCGATGAGCTTGATGTTTGCATTGTTCAAGCAGTTCTGAGCCCTTACTGAAAGTTCGATATTGTCAACAGGCTGAACAAGTGTCTTGTAAAGCTTCTGTTCTTCTTCGCTGATTGCAGCCAGTGAGCCTTCTTCTCCGGCAAGTGAGCCGAGGAAGGGCCTGAGATGATCCTGGAGGATCTTCGCGGCCTTTTCAAGTGCGTCCCTAGGAGTGATCCTGCCGTCGGACCAGATCTCAAGGATGAGGCTGTCCATTTCGGTCTCCTCGCCGACTCGGGCGGTACCGACATTGTATCTGACATGGGTCACCGGGCTGAAAAGTGAATCAATTGGAATGGTTCCAAGGGGATGATCCGCCTTTTTATTCTTCTCTGCAGGAAAATAACCACGGCCCTTGATGATCTCGACCTCGGCATGGAAGCTGCCTTTTTTGTCGAGAGTGCAGATCAGCTGGTCGGGGTTGAGGATTTCAACCGTGCCGTCCGTGACGATGTCTGCGGCAGTAACCTGTCCGGGCTTGTCCTTCTTGATCTCAAGCGTCTTCGGAAGGTCGCCGGTGCAGTTGATGCGGATTCTTTTGAGGTTGAGCACGATGTCAGTGACATCTTCAATGATGTTCGGGAGAGTTGTGAACTCATGGGAAGCACCGTCAATCCTGATTGCAGATATTGCAGATCCCTCAAGAGACGAGAGCAGTATTCTGCGGAGTGAATTCCCGATACTGTGGGCGAATCCCCTCTGGAGAGGAGCGGCTGTGAATTTCCCGTAAGTAGGAGTCGCTGTCGATTCGTCTAACTCCACTGAACGAGGCATTGGAAAGGCATTTGAAGCTGGCATTGATTTACCTCCAAGGATTATTACAAATGTTTTTGTTTAGTTGATTTTAAATTTAGACACGACGTCTTTTTGCAGGACGGCACCCGTTGTGGGGAACAGGAGTGATGTCCTGAAGAGCAAGAATTTCGATTCCTGACGCCGCTATGCCGCGGACAGCGGACTCACGTCCGGCTCCCGGGCCCTTGATCCTAACTTCCGCTTCCTTCATTCCTATCGCCTGTGCCTTCTTGGCTGTTTCCGTGGCCACGAGCTGGGCGACGTAGGCGGTACTTTTCTTCGAACCCTTGAATCCTGATTTTCCGGCGCTTCCCCAGCAGAGGACATTGCCATGCAGATCAGTGACAGTCACCTTGGTATTGTTGAAAGTGGAATGGACGTATATGATTCCAGTCGGGACAATTCGCGTTACCTTCGCCTTGCGCTTTTCCTCGCCTGCACCTCCTGCGCCTTCAGCTGCAGGAGCCTGAGCCGCATCGGCATTCTTCTGTTTATCAGTATTCTCAGCTTTTTTATCGCCCTTGTTTTCGGGCTTATCTGTCTTCTTAGGTTTTTCCTTGGAGTCTTTATCTTCTTTTTTTGGTTCTTCAGCCATAAACTACCTTCCGTGATTATAATAAACGATTATTTCTTCTTAGGAGCAGCCGGGGCCTTGGCAGCCGGAGCGCCTGCTTTCGGGGCAGCAGCCGGAGCGCCTGGTTTTGCACCCGCAGCCGGAGCGCCTGGTTTTGCGCCTGCGGCAGGAGCGGCAGCGGCAGGGGCGGCACCGGGTTTGACCTCTCCAGCCTTGCCGTCAGTCGAAGCGACGATCCTTCTTTCAGTCTTGTCGCGGATTGCTCCGACGGTCTTCCTCTTGCCTTTTCTCGTCCTTGCGTTGGTCTTGGTCCTTTGGCCTCTGACAGGAAGTCCTCTGCGATGCCTGTGTCCACGGTAGGTACCGATTGCGACAAGGCGTCTGATATCTCCGGCGATCAATCTGCGGAGGTCTCCTTCGACGACATAGTCGTTCTGGAGGATGGTGGTTATCTTTGCGATGTGCTCGTTGCTGAGGTTGTCTGCTTTCGTACCGAGCGGGATGTTCGCCTTCTTAATGATTTCAAGGGCTCTCGCCTGTCCTATCCCATAGATGTAGGGGAGGGCGAATTCAATACGTTTCTTACCGGGTATATCAACACCAAGAATTCGGGGCATATGCTTCTTCCTTCCTTAAGGTATCAACCTTGTCTTTGTTTATGGCGGGCATTGCGCGGACACTGCACTCTGACCACGCCTTTTCTTTTAATTATCTGACAGAATTCACAACGGCGTTTTACTGAAGCTCTTACTTTCATATGCAAAATCTCCCTAGGGCCTCCGGAGGCCGATATTTCACGCACATTTCTCCGGAAAAGCCAAATAGTGTAAAAAAATTAAGTAAATTTAACAGAGCCGCATAAAATAGGTGCAGGTTTTTAACATTCAAGCAGGATTTTCAATTATTTTTAAAAATAAATAATCTCCGTAACGTCCTTTGGCCGGACCGGAGATTCTTTATATTATAAGGTTCCCAAAATATCAGTTTTCAGGAGGCGTTATATCTAGGCCGGCGCGGTTCTGGTTGGATATCCAGTTGTCCACAAAGGGCTTGAGCAGGAAATCTTCAAGTTCGTCATTCACCTCTATCCTGGCATTGCAGTATGGGCATGACGAAAAATGCTCTATGTCGTCCCTGAAGAGCATTTCAAAGCAGTTCGGGCAAATGAGGATCTTGTCGGAAGAATTCCTCAGATTCCTGAATTCATATTTTTTCGCCGAATCCATAGTCTTAACCTTCATTAATTATACTACATATTATATATAAAAACTTAGACAAACACAATACCTGAATGTTCCTTTATGAAGAAAAAAAGAGCTTTTTTTATGCCAGAATGCCTGAGCTCAAAGTTGAGGCTGGCGAAAAATGCGGATTTCGCAGACTTTCATGGATTCCTATGGATTTCAGGCTTAAGAAAAATCATCTGGCTCCGAAAAAGAGGAACAACAAAAGATTTATCCCCTTTGCTGCCATTTCGCGGCAGAAGATCGGCCCCCTTGAACTCCTTTGATTCAGCACCATGAGTCTCACGGATGTATACCTTGTAGTCATTGTCACGGAAGTTTTCGGATACAAATGACAGCGCTGCCGTTGAGTCCTTTACTATATAAGGAACAGAGTCGGCAGGCACTTTCGCTGAATCGGTTGCCGATATGTAGTTGTAAGCCCCCAGCAGTTCCGTGACGCCACCATCCCTTGTTTCAATGAACGGAGCAGGGCCCTCTGTTTTGAATCCGAGTATCCAGAGCTTACTACCGATATTTAAAACCTGAGCATAGCTGCCGTCGCCGTTGTTGTTCTCGGGATTGAGCTGGCGCGCCCATACGCTCTGCCGCCTGAACTCCCATCCCGGCAGGTAGGCATCCTCAATGAAAAGTTTTCCAGTTCCGTTCTCGGTGTTCCGGTATGAATGGCGGTGCCCGCCGTCGCCACCAACCCAGCCCGCGCAGTGCCTGATCACGACTGTCTTCGGACTGTTGTTCTCGAATATGACCTCGCCCGGATACTGCGCATTGAAAAACATGTTCTCGAAAAAGATGGCATCCGACTTTGTCTCATCAATCCTGATCAGCGGACGCGGATTCTTTATATTACTGAAAGGTTCCTTCGCCGCGCCGAGATTGATCTCGGCACCCATTCCAAGGATTTGTTTAAGGGAACCCCGGACGATTAACGTGTCAGAAAGGAAATAAATCCTGTTGTTCGGGAAATATATCGTGGATTTACCAGAATCTATCGCCCTTTGGATCGCAGCGGTATCATCCTTCTCTCCATCCTTGCGCGCCCCGACTGCAATCCAGTCTGCGAGATCCGCATTCCAGTATTCCGGAGTTTCCTCGACCGCAATCAAAGAGTTCTGCAGGATTTTAGTATCACCAATGATGGATGGTCTTGTGAGCTCATTGTTCTGGATTGCAGATATGTCCACGCCATGATATTTGATAGGTTGTGGACGGTAGCCATCGACTGACAAGTTGTATAAGAACATGCTTCCTTCACAGATTACCGCAGGCTGATCAGCGAATCCGCCGGTGAGCTTGGAATCTATCAGGGTCAGCATGCCATTGCGCTTGGTGACAATTATCGCCGGAACCTTGTTCACGCTCGTCAGTCTGCGGATATGGAGCACATTCTCGCTCACGCGGATTCCGAATTTCTTCTGGCCCCTGATGGTCATGTTCTCGATGGTCATTCCATACTGTCCGTCCGCATAATCGAATCCCACATCGAATCCGATTATTGTCACATTCTTGATGAGGCCGGGACCGGGAATTATCCGTACCATTGAAATTCCGGCGACTCCCTGTCCGTCCCCGCTCTTTATCAGGACGTTTTCAATCGAGCCGATGTTGCTGACCGCGTAATCGACTCCGACCGCGCCCGGATTTCCCGAGCCTGTATCGACTGTCATATCAAATATGTTGTTGCGGAAGGCCTTGTTGCCGCCACCGCTGGGAGTATCCCCTTTCTCCCACACCGAAGCAGTCACTATGACAGGGCTTGGCTTTGCCGGATCTGCGAAATTCGCAGACTTGTCCTTCAGGCGCAGGATGGTCTTGTCACGGTTCTGTCCCTGCAGGGTCAGGTGAGGTCTCCATAATCCTTTTGAATTCTTCGCATACAAGGTATCGCTGATGTCATAGGTTCCTGCTGGAAAGTAAAGGACTCTGCCGGTATCGACGTTCTCGGTTATGGCCTTCTGGATTGCGATGGTGTCATCGATGTTGTCATCGGGCTTCGCACCGTATGGCGGTAAAGTCACGTTTACAACCGCATCCTCCGGGAATATCTTATCGGGAAAGGCTTGAGAGGCGGTTGAAAAAATGAATGCAAGAAAAGAGACAAGGAAAAGGACGGTTTTATTCATTTGCAGGCCTTGTGTTGTTTAACATATTGTTTTACAAGGAGATATGCAGCAAAATATTAGAAAAGCAGGTAAATGCAACCATGGTTTACAATTTTCCGTCTTTTTTGTAAAATTAGGTTGGCAAAATCTATATCTTTAAATGGATTTCATCATATAAGTAGGGTGGGCTTTAGCCCGCCAGTATGTAACTCGAAAAAGATGTTGGGCTAAAGCCCAACATGCTTAGAGAAAAGTAAACAGATCCGGAACCTCGACATAATGGATAGGCAGTCCGGGGACTTTCGGCTTGAGCCATTCGACAAGGTAGTTCATGCCTTCCTGTTCGCTGAGGACGTGTCCGAGGATGATCAGCGAGATTTCGCGGCCCTGAAACGTGGCGTCACGCACGTATTCGCCGGTCTGCCATTCGACGGTTTCGCCACAGACTAAGGCGTCGACATCGCTGTGTTTCGACAGGAACTTTACTTGGTACTCTCCGCCATACGCGCCCACTGTCAACCCGATGCGGCTGATCTTGTGTTCAGGCCTGCCAATTACACGGATGGTTTTCATGTTGAAAGTTTTCTTGAGTTCCTCTGCAAGTTGTTTGAGAGTGATAGGATCACGGATGAAGAGCTGCTGGTTGACCGCGCCCTGATATTTTTCCCAACCGAGTTTGTGCGCCATGCCGGTGACGATTCCGTCAGGATTATATCTGTGCCAGTTGTCATGGAACCTCCAGACGGCGATGTTCTTCTTCTCCAGCATCTTTTTCTTCTTTGCAACGACGGGATCGTCCTTGAGCCATTTCTCGACATCGTCCCTGTGGTCATAGAAGGTCGGCTCGTGGGTGATGATGAAGTTCGCACCAAGTGATTCCGCCTTTTTTATCACGTCCATCGTCACGATGAATGTAGATACGATTCCGGTCACCTTCATGTTCGGATCACCACATTTTAAAGTGTCAACGGTGTCATTCCTTATCCCCTGCGGGACTGCATCCATGATAGTGTCGATAATTTTTTGTACTGAATAGTCCATTTAATTCTCCTAAAGATAATTATTCAACCACAGAACACTCAGAAGACACAGAAAATATAACCACGAAATACACGAAATACACGAAAAATCCATATTTGTTTTCCGTTGCTGGAATTGTCCGTTGAAAACATTGGCGGAACCAATATATTATTTTTTCATAGGAAAAAATAATATTGACGGTGAAAAGATAATCACGTGATAAAGAAGGAACAGCTGGAAAGGTGGACGGTCGACAATTCGACCGATCTATACGGCATACGCAACTGGGGGGCCGGATATTTCAGCATATCTGAAAAAGGCGAAGTCGTAATCACCCCCATGGGCTCCGGAAAGCCTCCGACAATAAGCATCCCCGAAGTGATCACCGGTCTCAAGGCAAGAGGAATGGACGTGCCGGTCCTTCTCAGGCTGGGCAACATCCTCGACTCGCAGATCACCATCCTCCATGAGACTTTCAGGGCGGCAATAGCTAAATTCGAATACAAGGGGGCCTTCAAGGGCGTCTATCCCATCAAGGTGAACCAGCAGCAGCAGGTCATCGAGGAAGTTACGAAATTCGGTTCAAGATATCATCACGGCCTCGAAGCCGGCAGCAAGGCCGAACTCATTGTTGCGATATCGATGCTCAAGGACACTGATTCATGCCTGATCTGCAACGGATACAAGGACGAGGAGTTCGTGGACCTCGGGCTTTACGCCAGAAAGATGGGGCTGAACTGCTTCTTCGTCCTCGAAATGCCCAGCGAGCTTCCTCTGATCCTCGAACGTGCCGCGAAGCTCAATGTCAAACCTCTCATCGGAATAAGGATCAAGCTTTCGACAAAGGCAGGCGGACACTGGTCCGAATCCGGAGGCGACAGAAGCGTCTTCGGTCTCAACACGAGCGAGCTCGTAGATGTCATTGACACCCTCCGCGAGAAGAACATGCTTGACTGCCTGCAGCTTCTTCATTACCATCTCGGCTCCCAGATATCCAACATCCGCGACATCCGCGCGTCCATCGTCGAAGCGTGCCGAATTTATTCCGGTCTTGTCGAGGAGGGTGCGAAGATGGGATATTTGGATCTCGGCGGCGGTCTCGCCGTCGACTACGATGGTTCGCACACCAATTTCCCTAGCAGCAAGAACTACACCCTTGAGGAATACTGCGCGGATATAATTGAAATGATCATGACTGCGCTGAATGAAAAGAATATTCCGCATCCGGACATAATCACTGAATCAGGAAGGGCGACGGTCGCATATTATTCTGTCCTCGTCTTCAACATTCTGGACGTCAGCAGATTCGAGGCGATACCGCTTCCTGAAAAACTTCCGAAGAATGCCCATGAGATGATCCATAATCTCATGGAAGTCGCAAAATCGCAGAATTCGAAAAATGTCCAGGAATCATACAACGATGCCGTTTACTACAGGGACGAGATAAGGCAGCTTTTCAAGAACGGCGATATTTCCCTGAGGGAAAGAGCCCTGTCGGAACGGATATTCTGGCATGTGGTCGTGAACATCGCCAAGGATGTCGGAAAACTCAAGTATATCCCGGACGAGTTCGAGGGGATTGAAGCCGCCCTTGCCGACATATACTATGGGAACTTCAGCGTTTTCCAGTCGCTTCCGGACTCCTGGGCGATAAACCATCTTTTCCCGATAATGCCCATACACAGGCTCAATGAACCACCCTTGCGCGAAGCGATAATCGCCGACATCACCTGCGACTGTGACGGGAAGATAGACAAGTTCATTGATCTGCACGACGTCAGGAAGACCCTGCCGCTGCATGAACTGAAACAGGACGAGGAATATTATCTCGGCGTGTTCCTTGTAGGAGCCTATCAGGAGACACTCGGCGACCTCCACAACCTCCTCGGGGACACCAATGTCGTCAGTGTAAGGGTGAATGAAAACGGAGGTTACGAGCTTGTCGGCGAAATTGAGGGAGACTCCGTGGCCGATGTCCTGTCATACGTCGAATATGATCCTAAAGCAATGATGGCGCAGTTCAGGGATCAGGCCGAGCAGGCCGTGCAGACCGGTAAGATAACTCCCGAAGAACGCAAGGTAATCATGGACGCATTCGAAAACGGCCTCCGCGGGTATACATATTTTGAAAGATAGTATGACGGGCTTTCCAGCCCGTTATTTTATAATTTCATAAACAGGCTGGAAAGCCTGTCCTACTAAATGGAGATTATATGAGAAAATCAGTTTCCTCCCGCAAGAACACCCTCCGCCTCCCCTCGATCTTCGGCAGCAACATGGTCCTCCAGCACGGAATGAAATTTCCTGTCTGGGGAAGGTCTACGCCCGGAGACAAAATCACCGTTGAGTTCTCTGATCAGAAAAGGTCCGCTGTCACAGGTAAAAATGGGAAATGGAGAGTCGTCCTCGATCCAGTTGGCATATCCCGCGAACCTCGCACTATGACCATCACCTCTTCAAAAATCTCCAAATCATCAAATCTCCAAATCAAAAATATTCTAGTCGGCGACGTCTGGGTCTGTTCCGGACAGTCGAACATGGAATTCTCGCTCAAGCAGAGTATCGGAGCAGAAGAGGCGATTAAGGATTCTGCGAATTCCGCAATCAGGCTTTTTACAGTCCCAAGACTTACGAAGGATGAGCCTGCAGAGGAATGCGAAGGTTCCTGGAGCGAATGCAATCCGGAAACTGTCCCGCAGTTTTCCGGTGTCGCATATTATTTTGGCAGGGAACTGAACAGGAAACTGAATATTCCAATTGGGTTGTTACACACGAGCTGGGGCGGAACCAAGGCTGAAGCATGGACCAGCAGGGAGGCTCTGAAGGAGTTCCCCGAGTTGACACATCTGGTCACCCATGATGTTTCAATATACAAAAAGGCACTTGAACCTTTCCGGAAAATCTTCAATTTCACAGCGCCGAAAGGACTGAAGCACGGAGTTGACGGTACATTGCCTGATCCCGGCAGGAATCCCGCAACCGCAAAATGGTCGGAACCGGATTTTGACGATTCAAAGTGGATCGAGATGAACACGCCCGGATCCTGGGAGAGTCAGGGATACATGCTTGACGGAGCAGTATGGTTCAGGAAAAAGATAAAAATACCCTCGTCATGGGAAGGCAGGAATCTCTGCCTGGAGCTAGGTGCTCTAGACGATTTTGATGTGTCGTTCTTCAACGGCGTGGAAGTCGGACGCACAGGCAAGGAGACGGAAAACTGGTGGTCCACCCCGAGAAGATATTCGATTCCGGCAAAACTTGCCAAAAAAGGAGAGGCGGTGATCGCGATCAGGATATTCGACCAGTTCATGTCGGGCGGCATGATGGGTCCTGCTGAGAAGATGAGGATCTATCCTGTTGGAAAGGAATGCGAGGAGATCAGCCTCAAGGGCAAATGGCTTACAGCCGTCGAACTTGGGATAATTGTCTCTTCTTCGATAAACAGCACGAAGCTCTTCAACGCGATGATAAATCCGATTCTGTCACTCGGGATCAAGGGCGCGATCTGGTACCAGGGCTGTTCCAATGCGGACAGGGCCTATCAGTACAGGAAACTTCTGCCCACGATGATACGCGACTGGCGCAAACGCTGGAACTGCGGCGCATTTCCATTCTATATCGTCCAGCTCGCGAACTACATGCCCAACCTTGAAATTCCGGCTGAGAGCAGCTGGGCTGAACTCCGTGAGGCGCAGCTTCTGACATCTGTTAAAGTTCCGAACTGCGGGCTGGCAGTGGCAATTGACATAGGCGACGCAAAGGATATTCATCCAAAAAATAAATATGATGTCGGCCTCAGGCTTGCACTTCAGGCCTTGAAGAAGACTTATGGGAAGAAAGTTGTCTGCAACGGACCTGTCTACAAGGGAATGACTGTCAAAGGCGATTCGATAATCCTGAAGTTTGAAACTGACGGTACGGCTCTCAAATCTATCGATGGGAAAAATATCAGGAGCTTTGCAGTTGCTGACTCAAGCAAAAAGTTCTATTGGGCCGATGCGAAGATCGCAGGAAATACAGTCGTTGTCCGTTCAGACAAGGTGAAGAAACCTGTCGCTGCACGCTATGCCTGGGCCGACAATCCCGAATGCAATTTCGGGAACGACCTTGGACTGCCCGCATCTCCATTCCGCACCGACAACTGGACCTGCAGCACTAGACACGCGAAATAGGTTTTTTCTTTCTAGGCATCATTTTTCTTCTAGCTCAAAATGCCATGGGGTTTGTGTCGACAACTTAAGCTCGAATCCTGAACGGACCAATTGCATAGCTTGAGGTAACACAGGGCGCCCAGGCACTTTCCCTGCAGCCATTCGTTTGCGCAGGTGATACTGGATTTTGCCTGCGATTTTTTCTAGAGACTCCCATTTCACTCCCTCTTCAACATCCCATTTCTGGGCACGGGCTTCACTCTGACAACCGAAATGAGACATGGTGATGACGTTGCCGGACACGCCACCAAGATATAACTGCATGAGCCCCCCACTATCAATTCTGTGGCGGAATGTATGGCCGTTACAGGATTCGGGATTGACCGAAAACTTTTCGATACTGATATTGCTCATAACGGATGGTGACCACAGTTGCAGTAGTACAGCGTTTCCGTTGCCATGTGGATCCTTGCCGAGAGGAAAGGCTTTTGCCAACTCCTCGGTAGAGTGGAACTCTCTGAGTTCAGTATCAAACTCAGAATATGATTCAAATACCCGAACGTCTGTTTCGGAAAATAAGAAATCTAGGAGCGCCTTTTGGTCGGCCTCTGCTGCAAAAAAATCAACGTTTACTGCGCGCGACATTCTTTGACCACCTGATGCCTAACGCCTCATAGTCTGGCAACGAGCGAAGCGAAGTTGCCAGCAAGTCTAGTTAGGCATTTCCTTCTAGTTCATATTTCTCAGCAACAATCTCACACCATTCGTCTTCATTTGTTGAGACAACATAGTGGTGAAGCGTTTCTTGTGTCGAGGCTGTAGAGTCTTCTCTTAGTTTTTTTATTACTTCAGAATCTGTAATTTCTAGGACCGTGGCTTCTGGCAACCCTTTATACCCGTTTGCCAGTTGATGGAGGAAAAGATACACAGTATGGAATTTAAAAACAATATTTCGGTTTCTCCAATCAACAAATGAAAGTATTACCGATTGGTTGTCATTTGAATGGTAACAGAACCCTCCCTCAGGATCATTCAAGTCAATATTTTGTTCAATTTTCTTATAGTTCATAATCTTGCCTAACTTCTTATTATGCTGTTCCCCATAAGCAGGGTATCGAAATTACAATTTTGTAGGCCTCTCCCCGGATTTAGCCTCAAGCCTGTCATCCTATGTATATAAGACTTAGGGTGAAACAGCCTATGCAGTGTAAAATAGACCACAACAGGCCATGAGTTCAACGATCTTTGTGGTTTTTTGATTTGCGATAGTATTTCTCTACGACCTTCTTTTTCTCAGGATCCCAGACGACGAGGGGTCTGCCTGTGCGGCGGCATTCCTCCTTGAGCTTGTTTACGGCGTCAGTAAGCGCCTTTAGGGCATATTTCCCGGGATCTGAATAATCAATGGGTTCTTCAACAGGCAATGATTTGGTTATTTTTCTCATAATATAGCTAAATATAAAACATTTTTTGAAGAATTAAAGTTGCTGCCGGATTCTTCTTCTATATTCCTCTATAATTTACTTTTGCTTGGAATATGCTAGTTTTATAGGTTTCAACAAGAGAGGTCAAATGGAGAAAAATAGCAAATTTAAAAGAAAGAAGCTGCTGATACTTTTCACGGCAGTTCTTGTTTTCGTAGTAGCCTACGTTGCCTATTTCCTGGTTCTCGAATACAAGATTCACTCCAAGGCGCGCGAGATCCGCAATACCGGTTATCCGTCTAATCCGGAGGAACTGGATAAATGGTATCTTGAACCTCCATCCGGACAGAATGCCGCCGAATTTTATCTTGAAGCCTTTAAGAATTTTGTCAGCAAACCGGAAAATGTCGATGAAAAAATCCTGATAATATGTGGTTCAGGGGAAATCCCGGCTATTGGCGGAATAATTCCAGCGGATGTATTGGAAAACGCTAAAAAATATCTTTTGGCAAACAGGAAAGCAATAGATCTTCTCCATAAGGCTACTGCATTGAAAACATGCAGGTTTCCGGTAGAACTGAAGGATGCTGAACGCAAACTTACCTACCATTCGAATCTCCGACAGGCGGCGAAGCTTCTCTACTTGGATGCGCTGGTGTCAGCCGAACAAGGGGACAATGCAAAGGCATTTGAATCCGCAATGGACTCCTGCAGGCTTGCCTCGTCTCTTGAAAATGAGCCTCTGCCTGATGCCTTCATGGTTCAGATGGCATTGGAGCATATCGCCTTGGACAACGTTGAAAGACTGCTTGTGAAAGGATGCTTTGATGAAAAACAGCTCAAGCTGATTGGTCAGGAAATATCACGGTTCGAGGAAATGAAATCGCTTGAACGGGCATATGCGGGAGAGAGAAGCCTTGTGCTCTCGGAATATTATCTCGAGGAATTCATGGAATATGCAGTCTATGATTTTCCAGGATTTGTGAGGAAGAGCCATTTCCTGAAGCAAATTGTCTTTTTCCTTTTTGATGCCTCCCTCCTGAGGATGAACAATAATCTGTCATGCATCGGCTTCCTATCCGAACTGGTTGAGCTTTCAAAGGGAAAACCTGAGGATGTCAATGAGAAGATGAACAAGATTGATGAGAGGATAATGAATCTTCCTGGATACCTCTTTGCCGTAAAGATTTATATGCCTCACCTGTGTTCGATAACAGACAAGAAAATTCTTCTGGTTTCACGGGCGAGAGCTGTACGAACCGCTGTCGCAGTGGAATCTTATCGGATGAAAAACGGAAAAATCCCTGAGGATCTTGCCCTTCTCGCCCCAGGATATCTTGATTCGATTCCAGTAGATCCCGTCAATGGCAGACAGGTCCGTTACAAGAAGGATGACAAGGGATTTGTAGTCTATAGTACCGGAGCCGACGGTCAGGACAACAACGGCAATACCGGCTCAAACAGGGGATTTTCTCAGGGAGAGGATTTTTCCGTTAGGATCGCCAGATGATTTGAAGGGGGATTAGGGCAATATCTGTAAAATTAACATTCAGAGTATTGTTTCTACAGTTTTAAGTTAAAGTATCACCAGTAAACTTGGTCAGCCTCGGAAGCCTGATAAAAGCAAAAGACAAAATCCTTTGCAACATCCTTTCGGGCATTGACTTTCCCCGAAAAACTTTTAACTTTATAGGTTACATATAAAGTTATTGGAAAATATGGAACCTGTAAAAAACGGCATCAATACGTCCTCTGTAGAGTCCCTTGCCCAGCACGGGATCGGGAGGGTTTCTGTCGCCATAGGGGTCTTTGACGGCGTTCATCTGGGGCACCAGCAGCTTCTGAAGGAGCTTTTGAAGATCGCAAAGGAGACGGATTCAACTCCGGCCGCCCTTACATTTTATCCGCATCCACGGCAGATTTTGAATCCCAGCGAGCCACCGCTCCTGATTTTTTCCCAGGAAAAGAAGATCCAGCTGATAAATTCATTTGGGATCAGTACTGTCATAACGTTCCCTTTTACTGCGGAGTTCGCAAAAGACGACGCTGAGACCTTCCTGCAGGACTGCCTGTATTCCCCGGATGTGAAGCTCTGCGGGATATGCGTGGGGAAGAAATGGCGTTTCGGTGCTGGAGGGAAGGGGAACATACATACGCTCGACAAGTTTGCTAAAAAGATGGGAATCAGATTTTCCGCAGTCGAGGAGCTTATGATGGAAGGGAATCCTGTCAGCAGTTCCGCAATAAGGAGGGCTGTCACCGGTGGTCTTCTCGAGAAGGCGAACCAAATGCTCGGGCGTCCATACACGCTGACAGGAAAAGTCGAACACGGTGAGAACATTGCCACGAAGGTACTGGACTGTCCGACAGCGAATCTTTCAGTTACGCATGGTATAATTCCTCCCAAGGGGGTATATGCAGGATTTGCAGTCCATGAAGGGAATAGATATCCTGCGGCCATTTCAATAGGTACGGCGCCGACGTTCAGGCACAAGGATCCTGCGCATCTGCTAATCGAAGCCCATTTGATGGACGGATTCGGGGAAATGATATATGGTAAGCCCCTTGAAATAGAATTTGTCAAGTATATAAGGCCGGAACTCTGTTTTTCATCGGTTGAAACGCTGAAGGAACAGATTAGGAATGACATAGACAAGATCAGGGAAATATTGAAAAAGGAAAAGAAAAGATGAGCGACACAAAAAAGTATACGGTGATTGAACTCGCCGAAGTCCTGAATGTACCCAGGACGACAGTGACGGACTGGCTTGTGAGGTATTCCCCGTATATCGATTATAAGATCCAGGGTAAAAGGAAGGTCTACACGGATATGTCAGTAGGCGTCCTGAAGGAGATTTCCGAGCTCAGGAACAAGGGGCTTTCCTCCTATGACATCGAGGAGGAGCTTTCCAAGCGCCATCCGGTGCATGGGGAGGTTGCCGACAGGAACCAGCCGATGGAGGAGGGGCTTGAACCGGAGGAATCCGATTCCACAAGCCTGGTTCTCAGGAAATCCATGACGGAAATGGGCGAAACCATCAAGAACACGCTTATTGAGGTGAACCGCAGGATGGAGGAGCTCGAGAAGATGAACGAGGCAAATGCCTCAAAGGCCAACATATGGTTCGCAGTCGTTGTGATCCTTATGTTCGCCCTGATATCCGTCGGCGCTTTCTTTTATCTGAAGATTGAAACCTCCTATACGGCCAACCAGACGCTCCTCCTTGAGAACAGGGCATATCTCACCGAGCTCAAGAAGGCCCAGGAGCAGATGGACGAGAACAGGAATGTCATACAGAAGAAGGAAACTGAGATCCTGAAGCTTGAGTCAGGTCTTGAAAAACAGGCCAAGGAAATGAAGGACAGCGAGGCCGCCAGGACGGCTGAAATGACCGAGCAGAAAAACAAATGGGCGGAGGAGAAGCTGAAACTGCTCAAGGATCTTGACAACGCCAAACAGGACAAGGAGAAATTGTCCCAGGTCCAGGAAGCCGTCAAAAAACAGGAAGAAGCTCAAAATGAGCAGATAAAGAAGATTGAGGAGAAGCCGGCCTTGCCTGTGGAAATCAAAGAGGAGCCCAAGTGATTTTAGATCCAAAAACTATTTTCGAGGCTCTGATGCTTTTATGTTTCGGGGCCGCCTGGCCCTTTTCGATATACAGGCTGTGGAAGACGAAGGTGTCCAAGGGCAAAAGCATGTATTTCCTAGGCATATTGCTTATAGGCTATATTTCCGGCATCATGCACAAGGTCACCAACTGCCAGGACTATGTAATATATCTTTATATAATGAACGCAGTGCTGGTCTCCATCGACATGGCTCTGACGCTTAAATATCGGAACAACTGATTTATTTTGCGGACGCAAAATAAATAATGAATTGAAGAAACTCATGAAGCTCCTGATCATAAACATAGGTAATACCAGGGTCCAATACGGGATCTTCTCCAGGGGTAAAGTCCAGGACATCAGATATTTCCCGACAAAGGAACTTCTTTCCAGGAAAAAATTGCCCTTCTTGCAGAATCCGGAATTGCCTGTCATCGCCTCGACGGTGGTCCCTGAGGCAAGGAAGATACTTAAAAGGAAAAATATCAAGTGGATCAGCAGGAAATCTGAGCTTCCTGTCAGCTTGAAGAGGGTCGATTCATCGACTCTCGGCGCCGACAGGATTGCAAATGCCGCCGCGGCTGCGAAGTTCGCAAGTCTTCCGGCGATAATCGTTGATTGCGGAACTGCCATCACGGTCGACGCAGTCAACGCCAGGAAAGAGTTCATAGGAGGTGCCATACTGCCCGGGAGGACGCTTCTGAGGAGGGCTCTCAATGCCTATACCTCACAGCTCCCATTGGTATCGGTTTCCCAGGCAAAACCCAAGGCTCTGGGGAAAAACACCATATCGGCGATTTTAAGTGGAACGGATCTTGCTGTGATCGGAGCTGTAAGGGAGATAATCAGTGGAATAATTAAAGAGGCGGGTTTTAAGAAGTGCTGCATTCTAGCTGTCGGTGGAGATGCCGAATATTTTGTCAGGAACATTCCCGGCATGAAGTTCGGCGGCAGGGATTTCACCCTGCGCGGTATAGCCGCCTGCTTTGATACTTGACCTTTGGAGGTGTTAAATGAGAGTCAAAATCTGCGGAATAAAGACTGAAACGGATGTCTTTGCGGTAATCAAGTCAGGTGCGGATGCGGCCGGGCTGCTTGTCGGCCAGGTTCATGCCTCAAGTGATTTCATATTACCCAGCACTGCGGCAAGGCTTGCAGAACTCCTCACCCCCTATATCACGCCGGTGATAGTCACGCACCTCGCCGATGCCGATTCAATCATAGATATCGTGAAAAAGACCGATATTGTCACCCTTCAGCTCCATGGGGGGAGTTCTCTTGAGGAAGTGAAGAAAATCTGCGATGCGCTTCCGAAGAATGGGAAAATAATATATGCAATCCATGTCGTCGAAGGCAAGATACCGCCGCTTGAGGAGTTTTATCCATTCATTGATGCAGTGCTTCTCGACAGCTACAACAAGACGACCGGGCAGGTCGGAGGGACGGGACAGGTCCACGACTGGGCGCTCAGCGCGGAGATAGTGAGGAATTCACAGCTGCCTGTAATACTTGCCGGGGGACTCAATCCGGAAAATGTGGCTGAAGCTGTCAGGATCGTAAAGCCTTACGGTGTTGATGCCAACAGCGGCCTGAAAAATCCGGATGGCACCCGCAATACCAAGCTTTGTCTGAACTTCACGTTGAATGCCAGAAAAGCATGGATGGAGATGATTTCCTTTTAAGGCACTTGGCCGTGCCCTAAAAGGAAATCATATTTAGCGTGTCTTCATGAAGAAAACAATTCAATACTTCCGGAAGAATCCAGGAAGGATCATTTTTTACTCCTTGCTTCTTCTCATGGTTGCGGACGCTTTTCTTGTTGAGCCAAAGTTTTTGAAGATTAAAACTGTCTCGCTAAGTCCAAAGGCCAGCTGCAGGATAGCCCTGTTCTCGGACATCCACTACAAAGGCGATAAGAAATATCTACAGGAGGTCATTGACAGCATCAACAGGCTTTCTCCCGACATCGTCTGTTTCTGCGGAGACATCGTCGAAGATAAGAAATATCTTGAGGAGGCGTTGGGCTTTATTCGCCTGATCAGGCATCCGGTATATGGAGTGCCAGGCAACCATGAATACTGGAGCGGGGCGTCAATCACGGAAATCACTGAGGCCTTCAAGTCCACAGGAGGAGATTTTCTTGTAGACAGATCAGTTTTCAACAAGGAGAAGAACATTCTTGTCACTGGTTATGTCAATGCATTGCCAGCCAGCATTGAGGCAAGTTCAAATGCGAAGAAATTACTTCTTATGCATTATCCAATGTCGGCAGAAGATGTTAAAAATGAAAAATTTGATCTTATCATGGCAGGGCATTCGCATGGAGGACAGATCAGGATGCCGTTCTATGGCGCACTTCATGTGCCGTACAAGGTGGGGAAATATGAGTCGGGACTGTATGAATTCGGCGGCATCCTGCTGTATGTGAATCCGGGAGTAGGGACATTTTTTATTCCTGTCCGGTTTTTCTGCAGACCGGAGATTACGATGATTGAGCTGTAGAACAATTCTGGATTATCAAAGGACTTATGTTAATTCTCCGGTGGTGACTTTTGGCTTTCCATCGATCTCGCAAGTTCAGGATAAAGCGACTTCATGCAGTCCGGACAGATGCCATGAGAGAATTTCGTGTCAGTATGCTTCATAAAATAGCTTTCAAGGATGGCCCAATATCCCTTGTCGTCGCGTATCTTCTTGCATTTGGCGCAGATTGGCAGAAGGCCGCTTAGTACTTTGACTTCTGAGAGGGCCTTCTGGAGATCCTTTATAAGCCGTTCCCTTTCAGCCTCGGCCTCCTTGCGTTCCACATATTTCCATACTGAGTCCATTAGCAGGGAGAGCTGGCGGATGTCGGACTGGTCATAGTCAGTTTCCTTATTGGCCACTGCTGCTACTGCAACGATCTTATCCTCCACATAAACTGGGACTGTAAGATATTTGAATAGTTTTGCGTGTCCTTCCGGATATCCCTTTTTGAGAGGATGGGGAGAAAGGAAATCGTTCATGAGGATTGGTTTCCTCTGGCGGACGGCCTCGCCCCATATTCCAGTCTTTTCAAGCTGATAGACGGTCTGTGGATTGGTGATAGTGCATTCCTTCATCACGTCTTTTGACCAGGAGTTGAGGATGAATTCCTTTTTCTCCTCGTTGTAAAGGTAGATATATCCAATTTTGCTTTTGGTGAGGGAGATAGCCTCTTCGAGCGCGAAATCGAGAAGATCCTGTATTCCTGTGGCCTTGTAATGTGAAATCTTCAGCAGGCTTTCAAGCCTGGCTTCGGAGAGCTTCTTCTGTTCAATCTCCTTCTTCAACCGTATGTTTGCAATCATCAATGTTCCCAGTATAAATACGATTATCACAGGAATGACGGCGAGAAGTATCATCTTGATGTCCACTCCACTATAGAAAGTGGTCCATTTGTTCCTTATCGAAGTATGCTCTTCCGGGCTGATTGTAAGGATTGCCTTGTTAAGTATGGGGATGAACTCAGACCAGTCCTTCCGGACGGCTATGCCCCATTTGACTACGAAGGGAGTGTCTGCAGCTATTTTCAGATTGGACAGATAAAGATGGTTTATGGCGTAGACCGCTGTCGCAAGATCCCCGATATAGGCGTCGACTTCTCCAACGGCGACGGCTTTGAGCCCCTGTTCCGTGTCTGTCTTAGGCCTAAGGACTATTTTCGGATGATTTTTAGCGAGCCATTCATGTATGACATAATCCTTGTTGACGGAAACGGTTTTCCCTTCCAGATCATTGATATTTTTAATGTCGGATCTGCTTTTTCCTGTTATGATGACATTAGGCATCTCGACGATGGTCTCTGAGAAGTTGAGGAAGTCTTCTCTTTCAGGAGTTCTGGCAACAATTGGAATTACGTCAATATCCTTTGATCTGGCTTTTTCCAGGATTTCGCTCCAGGTCGGAACGAGTTCGGGCTTGAATGAAACACCAAGCTTCTTTTCAAGTATGCGGACATAATCCGCCCCCAGGCCGGAATAATTGCCCTTATCATCTATCATGCCCCTGAAATAGCTGGATGAATCCACTCCGAGACGCATGGTCGGATGCTTTTTCAGCCATTCCTTCTCGGATGGTGATAGGGACTTGTCCATTTCAGGGGACTGCGCCAGCAACAGGCAGGCAAATGAAAAAATCAGCAGAATGGACATGATCCTTATTCTTTGCATATCATCTTCCTCTTGTAATCCTGTCCAGTTTTTCTGAACATCTGTTGAAAGCTTCTACGACAGAAGGATCGTATTTATGCCCTGAACATCTGTTGATCTCCTCTGCAACACGTGGAAAAGACTTCTTTTTGCTGTAGTTCCTGTCGGACCTCATTGCGTCAAATGAATCAGCCACGCAGCATATCCTCGCCCCGAGGCAGATCTTCCTGCCTTTGAGTCCGAGAGGATAACCAGTTCCATCCCAGAATTCATGATGTTGGAGGATTATTTTAGAAAGATCTTCCAGCTCCGTATAATATCGGGTGATTTTAAGGCTGAGGGCAGGGTGGTTTTTTATAATATCATATTCACTTTTAGTCAGAGGCTCAGGCTTGTCCAGTATTTTGGAAGGTATGAATATCTTGCCGATATCATGGTATAAAGTTCCGTTTCTGATTGTACGCAGCTCATCGGCATCACTTATACCCATATGTTTCGCAATGAGCACCGCCATGAGGCTGATGCGGCAGCTGTGGGAGTGGGTATACGGATCCAGCATCTTGAATACTTCATGGATGCTTTTCCCGGACAAGTCCGGACACAGTTCATATCTTAAGATTTTTGTCATGATGCTTCGCCTGGTTGAGAGGCGCGTAGAGAGCCTTGAACTTTGTTTTTTTCCCGTCATCTATTTCAATAATGTCGTCTTTAAGGAAATAAAAGTCAATGTTACTGGATTCCTGGAGAGCTAAAATATTCTCCTGATGCACCTTGTAGTACTCAGCCATCTTATCAGGTGTCGCTTCTCCCCTTGTGATACGTCGGTCTTTTCCTTTGAATCTCCAGGCATTGTAGCGGCTCCAGCCGAACATCAGGAGGTAAATAATGATCAGGACGCCGGCGCCGATTCCGAAATATTCCGGATTGTCCATACCTTCTAGATCGATCAACTCATACTTGAAGAACCTGAGTGTCACATACCAGAGAATCACGATAATAAGCGGACGGATCAAAATCATCCAGGCGACCCAACCGAGTATGTGAAGGCTCCATTCAGTGTAATACTTGGTCTTTGAAACCAAAGCGGGCCTGTCGATGATGAGAGGCTTGTCAAACTGTTTCTGGTCGTTCATGACAACCCCCTGTCCGGGCTTTCCCATACAGCCAATGTATTCTTTTTCTTAAGAAGGGCCTTAGGAAAAGCGATGATCGTAGTTATGCAGGTTACGATCCAGTAGATTGCAGGATACCATATCATCCACGGAATTACTTTGAGGAGGGTTCTGTCGTATCTCGCATCAAACATGATTCCCACTGTAAGCTGGAGCATGCAGACACCTGCCAGCATTACGCCGGTCCAACCGGGGGAAAGGACATTTCTGACAACGAGATCCTGGGGTAGGGGCACATTGAGCAAGTGGAGGATCCAAAGGATGACCGTCAGGAGGAGCATATAGCACCACAGGACGCTTGCTGCATATTCCAGATATATGGGCCATATGCGGCGGTTTTTCCATGAAATCAGTTCCCGGAAATATTTTATGAGGACTTCTGCCCCTCCCTGGGACCAGCGGAGGCGCTGCTTGAAGAGACCATTCAATGTCTCTGGCACGAGGATCCAGCAGAGGGCGCGCGCCTCGTATCTTATGTCCCATTTGTCCATCTGCAGCTTCCAGCTTACATCGATGTCCTCGGTGACCATGTTGTTCGACCACCAGCCTACGTCAAGCAGGGCTTTTTTCCTGAATGCCGCGACAACTCCGGATACAGTATAAATTTTGCCAAGTATCCTCTGAGTCCTTTTAATCATTCCAATGATGGTGGAGTATTCTCCGACCTGGATCTTGGCGAGAAGTGTCGTTCTGTTCCTGACTTTCGGATTGCCTGTGACAGCTCCAACCCTGGGGAAATTGACAAAATGCCAGAGCATCCATTTCACCGCATCCGGATCAAGCAGAGCGTCAGCGTCAATTCCGACAAGGAATTCCCCCCTGCTCGCCATTGCCGCCATAGTAAGGCCAGTTCCCTTTCCCTGGTTGCTCTTAAGGGTTATGACTCGCAGGCTGCTGAATTCCTTCTGAAGACTGCGGAGAATCTCTCCGGTCCTGTCATGGCTCGCATCATCGATTGCGATGATCTCAAAATTGCGGTAGGTCTGGAGTTGTAGGTATCTGATGGTGTCCTCGATACATTCCTCCTCATTGTGGCATGGGACAAGGACTGATACCATCGGATTTTCCTGAATTTCCGGCTCCTTAATGAGATATTTGTCCCTGTAGACACGGAAAAGTATGGATCCGAACATCCAGATGAAACCCATCAGAAGGGGGTAATAGAACACAAAATTGTATATGAAATCCATCATCGGTCGTTTTTCCTATTTCTTGTCAAAAGGGAAATACTTTGACGATATCATGTCGGAAATGATCCTGGCGTCCGGCCTGTTTCCGATATAATCGTCCGGATAATAGGCTATATGATGGGCGCCGGCCGCCGCCAGTATCCTGAGCCATCCGTTTACGGTATCCGAATCAATCCATTTGTCCTTTTCCCAGTCGAACGCCTGCGTCTTGAATACGGTCCTGTTCAAGCCATCAGGATGCTCGGACGCCTTTTTCACAAGCGATTTCAGCCATCTTGTCTCCCAGAATATATCCTCCATTCTAGGGTATGCCATTATGACTGCGTAGTCGTAACGCTTGAGTGTCTGTGCGTAGTTCTGGCAGAACCATTCCTCGCTTTCGGGCTTCAAAAGAACTGGGGCATAGAGAGTTCTTGCAAATCGGATTTCAGGGCGGTAATAGAGGACCTTTTTCTTGATCCTGTCGGTTAGGGACATGATCTTTTCGGTCTTGAGATCCGTCCATTTGTTTTTCTGATCGCCGTTCAGCTTGTCGAACGGGATGCTCGCATCTCCGGAGATCTTGGCGTACTCCCTGAGGGCATCAGGACTGAAATCCTCGTAGTCGTTCATATATGCGTCGTCCTGGAAGATCACTCCGTCGAAATCGCAGTGCGCAGCGAGATCCTCGAATATCATCTCGATTTTCCTGCAGGCCTCCTCGTTGAACGGGGACAGGCGCTTGTACCAGGAGGTCGACGGCTGGATCTTCCCGTTGCGGAATTCGCAGACGCGCAGCCTCTCATTCTCATTTTCATCGGGGAGGACATAGGTCATGGCCGGCATCCAGGCATATACCATGATCCCCCTTATGAAGATCGAACGCGCTATCCTGCTGAAGATGTCGGCCTTGACCGGAAGGACCCTGTTGTTGAAATACACCGACGACACATTTCCATCGCCCTTGTCGTCGCAGAAGGCCTGAAGGTAGACCGCGGATGGTTTCAGGCTGAAGATCCTCTCTATGAAAGCATCGATGTTCTTCGAAAGTTTTTCCGGATCCGGATCATATACTGAATCGATGTCGGCATGGACAATGCGCAGCCTTTCCGTGTTGATGAACTTCCTCTGGAACATCTCCGCGAAGTTTTCTATGGACGGATTGTTCATTATCATGAAGCGCGGGATGGCTTCAGTCCTGTCCGGAGTGGCGAAGCCGTCGTCGAGGGTGAACATGAACTTGAAGCCCGCCTTCTGCGCCTCCTCAATTCCTGCATGATTGTATCTTCCATAGGGCCAGACCAGTATCTCCGGAGCAATTCCCGTCTTTTCCCTGATCAGGGAGGAAGATTTGCCGAGATCCCCGGAGATTCTTTTCAGATATTCATCTTTTGTCTCATATCTCTTCAGATCAGGAAAGTAGGTCCTGGTCTGGATTGCCGGAGCTATGCTTCCGAGAGGATTCATAAGGACTCCCCTGTGCTGTGCATGGCTGTGGCTTGCAATTTTCACAAGCCCGGAGCTGGCGACTTCCCGCAGCTGCTCCCAGCTCATGAACGTCTTATTGTATTCAGGTTCGTCGGGAGGAGTATCTATCCAGCTTGATACCACGGCGAGGACCGCAGGACACTTGTACAGTTTCAGCAGGGGGAATACATGCCTGTAGAAGCTTTCATAGGCGTCGTCAAATGAAATGAGAACCGCTTTTTCCGGAAGTTTCTTTTCCCCTGTTTTCGCCTTCAGGATGTCGTCCGTGCCGATGAAGCTGCATCCCTGAGACTTCAAAAATTCGAGCTGCCTGACAAAGGATTCGAGTTCGACCGCATATCCGTCCTTGTCATCGGCTATCTTGACGGGAATGTCATGGTAGCAGAGTACCAGGAAGGAATTTGCGGGGAAGCCTTTGGTGAAATCTACGGGCTTGCTGGATTTGAAATCACCTCCTGAAAACATGGAAAGGTTCTGTGCCGCCGAGGAGAGGCAGATTATGAAAACTGTGAACAATGCAATTATTTTCAAAGTATTGGTTCCTCTGTTAGAACTTCCAGGTTAAAGTTGAATACAGACCCCAGGAGAAGGGACTGTCGCTGCCATAGCGTTCCTTGCCGGCCTTGCCCCCGACTATAAAACCAAAATAATCCGTCAGATGATACTCCTGCTCATATCGGAGGTAATATTGGCTTTTGCAGTTGAAGCCCTTTTCCCAGTGTGGGCCGATTCCGATGAACATCCTGTCGGTTATGGAAGTCTCATATCGCCTGTACCAGAGATGTTCCACCATGGGCACAAGATAAATGGAAGTATAATATTTCGGGGCGTAATATTCGCTGTCCCGGTATTTTGTGTTTGTCGTAGTGGATCCCTCAAGCGCGACTCTGAATTTCCAGTATGCCGATGAGTACAATCCCTTGTCTATTTTCCAGCTGTATGTCTGGTTGAGATTGCCGTCGGAGACCCAGACATTGGAGAATCCGGCGTTGACGATCAAGTCCTCGCTGAAGCGGTACTCCGCGGAAATATTAGCCTCCTGCCCCTTTTTGCCGAACAGAAGCGCCTTCGGGGGCATGTTCAAGGTATATGAATTGTAAAAGCCCGTCAGGGTGAGATGATCGGTCGGCTTATACCTCAGCCCCGCCATGAAGCCGGGATTTTCCGCGTGATAATCCATGGAGGCTTCGCCGAATATGGACAGATCACGGTCGAGTCGCCAGTCGAATCCGATCGCTCCGCGGAAGATGTTTCTCCTTTTCCCCTCCTGATTTGAATCCTTGGGCTGCGACGTTAAGAGCCATAACATCTCGGTGTATATCTTCCTGTCCGGATATATCGGCTGGTCGAGGCGTATGGTTATGCCGGAACCGTCCACGAAGCTTCCTTCATTGCTGTAGTTGCTGTCGATCGTGAGGGTTCTCTTCTCCTGGAGCTCCAGGGATCTCTGCAGCTTCTTTACTGCCAGGTCTGCCGGATAGGTTTTTGCGAGTTCCGCAGCAAGGGATCTGGCCTGTTCCCATTCGTCGTTTTCATTCAAGGTGTATGCCATTCCGATCTGGGCCGCCTTGTCCTTGGGATCAAGTGTTGCAGATATCTGGAATTCCTCCAGTGCGAGCCTGAACCAGCCACGGTAGTAATGAACATAGGCCAGGGCAGTCCTGATGTTCGTATTGTAAGGGGCCCTGTAATGGAGATCCGTCAGGTATTCATCCGCATATGAGAGCTGATCATTGTAAATGTACCACCAGCCTCGTTCAACGGCAACATCCATCTTGTCGGGATTCTCGATGTAGACGCCGTCCGGACGCGCGAATGCCGGGGTTTCCTTTTCCAGGAACTCAAGTATTTCGTCTGCAGCCCTCTGGTCCTCGAGTTCGATCAGGCACGCATAGATGCCCTGGAGCGTAAGATAGTTGTCGGGATAACTGTCCTTGCCAGACTTTTTCAGTTCCTCATGGAGTTCCCTGTACATGGCAAGCGCTGTGTCGGGCTGGCGGCAGTAAAGGTATGCTGAAGCAACGTTCTGCCTCAGCCATGAAGGAGTATCGATGCCTTCCTTCCTGAGGTTTTCATATTCCTTGATCAGATCCTGCATCTTCTCGGCCTGGAAAAGAGCCAGTATCCTGTCGAAGCGCGCACGTATCTTGAGTTGCTCGGCGTCTTCCGCGGCTTCAGGTATGCCCTTGTATTTTTCATAAGTCAGGATATTCCCATCGATAATATCGATTGCCTTCCTGTAATCCTTCCAGGAGAGCTGTTCCGCCGCAAGATCCCCCATGATCCTTTTTTTCACCGCATATGACACGTCGTCTCCCGAGTCCTTCAGCATCTGATCCGCGAGTATTGCAGCCTTGATGTCAAGGAGGATGTGGTATTTGGCATTTACTGAAGGACGGTAGAACTTGTTTATTGAAAGAATCTTCTGGTTGAGATCATATGCCTCGATGTATTTCCTGGAAAGCTGCAGCAGTGTCACCTTCAGGAAGAGCAGATCCGGATTGGAAGGGTCAGCGGCTATCAACTCGTCGGAGATCTTCATAGCTTCCTGGATCCCTGTTTTCTCCTGTATCAGTGTTTCAACCAGCATTCTCTTGGCGTCAGCATCATCAGGATTGTTTTTCAGATAGGTCTTCAAAAAGTTTCCAGCCTCGTCGTATCTGCCTTCGACAATATAAGCTTCACAGGGCAGCATCTCCAGCCATTTCGGCGGTTTCTGGTATTTCTTCATTTCGTCCCGGATGAAAGATTGGGCCTCGGCGGCATGTCCGGCACCGACCATCGAGAAAGCTTTTCCTTTGACAGCTGAAGGATTGTCTCCGTTCAATGCCAGGGACTTTTCATAGCAGTCGATGGCTTCTGCGTATCTGCCGGTCCTCCTGTAGGCGGTTCCTGCCGCATCAAACACGTTTGCCTTCGGAGAATAGCTGTCCTTGTAATTGGAATAAACGGCAATGGCATCCTTATATTTCTCCGCCCAGACCAGAACCATGATCTTGTCGGCCAGGATCACAGGTTTCTCGTAATTGAGTTCGATCAGCCTGTCGAAGATAACTAAAGCCTCGTCATATTTTCCATTCCTTGCGTCATGCACTGCCTTCGAATGTATTTGCGAGAGAGACTTGTTAAGCAATTCCCTATCCTTGCCGGCAGACGAAATCTTCCTGCTGATCTCGTCTATGGCCTCGTTGAGCTTTCCATCCCTTATGAGCCTGTCTGTTTCTGGTTCAACCGCCATCTCCGGTTTTTCTGTTTTCTGAACAGATGTCTCCTCAGTTGCCGCTCTTTCAGGTTTTATGGCAGAAGGCTTGTTTTCAACCGGCATGGAGGCGATTTCCTTCGCGAGATATGCTGGAGCTTTTCTCTCTTTGTAATATTCATCGTAGAGATTTCGTGCCTCATCCTTCCTGCCAGCCCAGGAAAGCACAAGGATGTAGTCGGACATCATGGCTACATCATTTTCATTGTTCTTCAGAAGCCCCTTTAAAATATCAAGGGATTCCTGATGCCTGCCGGCCTTGGCGGCCTCCACTGCCTTTCCGTGTTGCGCCCTGGCATACAGTTTCCGCATCCATTCAGGGATCTCCTTCAGTCCTTTGCTGCGGGCATCAAGATATTTCAGGGCCTTTTCTGAATTGCCTGAGTTTGCACAGGCTTCAACCATGAGCCTGACAAGAGATTCGTCCTTCTCGTTTTTTTGAAGATATTTTTCGAAGAGAGATGCTGATTCCGAATACTTTCCAAGCTTGCAGTAGACGACAGCCATTTCAACCTGGACAGGCTCAGGTATCTTGAAGTCCTTTGGAATTCCATCATATGCTTTTAGGGCTTCATCATATCTGCCGGCCCACTTGAATATCACAACTGCGTCGCAAAGGACATCGGGTGCATTTTTGGTTTCAGCCAGGACTTTTTTGATTCCTGCTGCCGCTTCGTCATATTTGCCGTTTCTGGCATTGACCACGGCCTGTCTGCGCTGGGAATCGGTATTGCGTGCAAACAGGTCGTCGAGGATGTCGGCACTCGTAGAGAATGCCAGCATAGAAAACAGAAATAAAAAGAATGGTTTAATATTGAATCCCGTATCTTTAGAACCCATATTGAAAAAAGCAAAATAAAACATAGCTTAAAGACAACCAGTAATATATGGTTATAAAAGGGTTAAATCAATTTTATGGATGATAATAACAGGCTGCTTGTCGAGATATTGAAGAACTGCCTGAAGCTGGATTCTCAGGCATATCTTCTATATAACAAGATAGGCGGTTGCTGTTCGGACGAAAATCAGAGGATCTTCTGGAACAGGCTTGCTGAGGACGAAAAGGATCATGTTGAATTCTGGAGCAAGGCACAGAAGCTCGCAGAAAAGGAACTGCTGCCAAATGTATTTGAAGATCCGGCCGCAACCTTGCAGAAATTCGAAAAGCTCCTGCAGAAAGTGCTGTATCTGATCAAGGGAATAAAGGACTATTCCAATATGTCCGAAACCCTTGCGATAGCCTACCGCCTGGAGTTCCATATGCTCAGCCCCGAATTTGCCACCATGTTCCATATCTTCAGGAACCTTGAAGGGATTGACAATATTGAGGACGAATATGACAGGCATATAGAGGGATTCATCGCCAGTCTTATGAAATTTGGAGACAAGGTGCCTGAAGCTGAGATGCTCGGAGAGACTCTCCAGACGCTATGGACGGACTACAAGCGTCTTGCAAAGGAAAGCGCCTGCGATCTTCTTACAGGCCTTCTTAACAGGAGGGGATTCTTCAATGCAGTCAATCCGGTGGTACATCTTGCATCCAGGAAGAAGTTCAAGGTGGTGTTCCTTATTGCGGACGTAGACCATTTTAAGAATATAAATGATACGCATGGGCATCATCGGGGAGATGAAGTCCTGAAGTTCATTGCTTCAATAATTGAATCAAGCCTCAGGGAATCAGATATTGTCGGAAGGCATGGGGGTGAGGAGTTCATCGTTTATGCCGACTGCAAGGATCCGGACTCGATAAATCTCCTATGTGAGAAAATAAGGAAAAACGTTGAAGAGAAAACGGAAGCCGCCCTTGGTTTCAAGGTTACTGTCAGCATCGGCGCCAGTTCCGGTTTCATCGGCAACTCCGTAGAGCAGGAGATGATGGCGCTCATCCACAGGGCCGACCAGAACCTCTACAAGGCCAAGGCAGATGGCAGGAACAAGATTGTCTGCTTATAAATAATTCCTCTGTCAATCGGAATTATTTATCCTTCATCAGGAAGATCTCCGCATAGCTGATGATCCAGATCAGAATAAGGAAAACAGGGGATAGGATGAGATTCCTGTAGTTGAAAAGCCTCAGGTCCATTTCCTCGCCATCCAGCATTATCTGCATGTTCCTGTATAATGGGTATGCGACCTCCCAGGTGAACCACAGGATGCAGAATATTCCTCCGGTAATCATCATCAGGCCCAGAAGCCATTTTTTAGCGAGAAGCTGCCCGACGCCAGGCGCTATAAGGTTTGCAGCAAGATATGCAGTCTTATTGTTCAAGGACAGGCCTTCCCTTCATATGTAAAAATTTCCTCAGGAAATTTTTACCAGCGGAGCAGGTTTGCGCCCCAGGTTATTCCTGCGCCGAAAGCCGTGAGAAGGACATAGTCGCCACGGTCGATCTTGCCGGTCCTAACAATCTCATCAAGAGCGATCACGACTGATGCCGCCGAGGTGTTGCCGTACATATGGACATTGATGTAGACTTTTTCAGATGGGATCTCCAGCTTCTTGCCGACGGCATGGATGATCCTCAAGTTGGCCTGGTGAGGTATGAGCCAGCGTACTTCGGAAATGTCGACTTTCGCCCTGGAAAGCACATCCTGGCACGCCTTTGCCATCTCGTTCACGGCAAGCTTGAAGACCTCCTGGCCTTCCATTGACAGGTAATGCATTCTTTTCTTAATGGTTTCAGGGCTTGTTGGAATCGCAGAGCCGCCTGCCGGAACCTTGATCAGATCGTTATAGCTTCCATTGGACGCAAGCTTGCTTGCAAGAATCCCTCCGATATCATGCTTTCCAGCGCGCTTTTCAAGAATTACAGCTCCAGCGCCGTCGCCGAAAAGGACGCAGGTGTTCCTGTCCTTCCAGTCAGTCAGCATCGAGAGTTTTTCTACGCCTATGATAAGTGCCTTCCTGTAGGTCGGATTTGTGGACATCAGCGCGTTGACGATTTCAAGGGAATAAAGGAAGCCGGTACATGCGGCCTGGAGATCGAAGCAAGCGGCGTTGTAGGCCTTTAGTTTCGACTGGAGGATGCAGGCCGTGCTGGGAGTTATCCTGTCGGATGTTATTGTCGCGACGACGATAAGATCAAGATCATCCGGCTTGATCCGTGCAAATTCCATTGCGCGGACAGAAGCCTTGTAGGCCATGTCCGAAGAAGCTTCGTTGTCAGAAGCTATTCTTCTTTCTACTATTCCTGTCCTGGTGCGTATCCACTCGTCACTGGTATCAACCATCTTTTCGAGGTCGTGGTTGGTCAGCACCTTATCGGGGACATAAGAACCTGTACCTATGATTTTTATTCCCATAATATCTAATTGCCATGTCCTTTGACTGCAATACCGCATTCGGCCAGTCTTGCAGTAATATGCTCGTTGACTTTGAATTTTACAATTTCACCTGCAACTCTTATCGCATTTTTTATGGCTTTCGGGGAGGAACTCCCATGTCCGATAATGCAGACGCCGTTGACTCCAAGCAGGGGCGCTCCGCCATATTCCTCATAATCGGCGATCTCCTTGAGCTCCTTGAAGGCATTCTTTGCGAGAATCGCACTCGCCTGGCGGAGAGTATTCTTCGTGAACGCCTTCTTGATCCAGAACGATATGGCTTTTGCAAGGCTCTCGCTCGATTTCAACACTATGTTGCCTACGAATCCGTCGCAGACGACGACATCCGCTACCCTCTCATAAAGGAGCTTCCCTTCGACATTGCCGATGAAATTTATTGGCATAGTCGAAAGCATCTTGAAGGCTTCCTTGGTCAGATCATTTCCTTTGACATCCTCTTCGCCTATGCTGAGAAGCCCGACCTTGGGCCTGTGTACGCCCATGGATTTTGCAAATATTTCCCCCATTATCGCGAACTGTGCAAGATGAATGGGCTTGCAATCGACGTTGGCCCCGGCATCGATGAATACAAAGTGTCCTTTTGTCGAAGGCATGATGGCTGCGATACCGGCCCTTTCGACTCCGGGAAGGAGTTTCATCCTGAACGTGGTGGCGGCAACAGCAGCTCCAGTGTGGCCTGCGCTGACGACCGCATCAGCTTCTCCCTTTTGGACAAGTTCGGCGCATATTGTCATGGAAGAGTTTTTCTTGCCCCGCACCGCCGACATGGAGGGTTCATTCATGGCTATGGCCTGTTCCGCGTGGACAAGACGAAGCCTGGGATGATTCGTTATCCCATGATGTTTGAGAAGATGGCTGATCCTCTGCTCATGGCCGACAAGAACGATATCCATGAAAGGATACAGCTCAAGGGCTTCCGCAGTCCCCTCGATTACCACCTCGGGCGCTTTATCTCCGCCCATTGCATCTACGGCGATTTTCATTTTTCAGATACTGTTATTGCCTGTTTTCCCTTATACGTTCCACATGAAGGACAGATCCTGTGAGGCTTCACAGCTCCGCCACAGACGGTGCAGTTCGTAGCCTGAACCCCCTTGAAACGGTTGGCCGCCTGTCTTTGGCGCCTCTTCATCTTCGACATTTTACGTTTTGGAACACCCATCGGAATTCTCCTTGAAATTTTATGCCCTTACATAAGCCGTCCGGCGTATGGATCAAGCGTTCTTCCTCTTCCTTTTCGAGCTGGCTAAATCAAGCTTGTCGAGCTCGCTCCAGCACTCATTCCCAACTTTAGCTCCGCCGCAACGGCAGTTTTTCACATTTCTGTTCCCGCCACAGAAGGGGCAGAGCCCCTTGCAGTCGCTGCTGCAGATGAAATTTTGCGGAAAAGTGATTAAAATATCTTCTCTAAGCTCCGGAGTCAAGTCAATTTCAGATTTCTCGCCGGTTTCAAAGAAATGGCATACTTCCCCGTACTGTATCTTGTGCTCATATTTTTTCAGGCATCTTCCGCATGTGCATTCGAGGTTGAGCTCAAGTTTGCCCGAGACGACTATCCCGCCGTTCACAAGCGTCACCGTCAGATCATAGTACATCTTTTCCGGAAATGTAACCAGATTGTCCAGCCCCTCGAACTCCATTTCGGAAACCTTTTCATGCCCGTACAGGCGGATTCCATTGAAGTCGACTTGATTTGCATTTACCTTGATCATATTATCTCAGATGTGTTTATGCTTCTTCAATGCCTCTAGAACCACCGGAGGCACGAAAGGCGATACGTCGCCGCCGAACCTCACCAGCTCCTTTATCATCCTCGAACTCACAAACGAATATGAATGGCTGGCCATCAGGAACACTGTCTCATAGTCGTTACATATCTCGCGGTTCATCATCGCCATCTGGAACTCATATTCGAAGTCGGATATGGCCCTGAGGCCCCTGACCACGGCCACAGCCTTGTATTTCTTCATCGCCTCCAGCAGCAATCCATCAAAGATTAGGATCTCCACTTTGGGTATGCCCTTGCATACCTCCTCGAGAAGCTTCTGTCTCTCTTCGACCGTAAACATCGAAGTGGAAGTCTTGGAATCATTCACCGCCACGCCGACAATAAGCTTGTCAAAAAGCTCCTTTGCCCTCAATATGACATCGAGATGCCCGTTCGTGATAGGATCGAAACTCCCTGGAAACAATCCGATTTTCATAAAATTCCCCTATGTGAATCTCCTAATATAGCATGAATAATAAATTTTTCCGTTGGAAAAATTTATAAGGCTGGATTTTCCAGACCAAGACGCATTTGTGTCATCAATGTTGACACTTTTGCCTGAGAGATAGCAGGGGATAAATTCCGGTTTGGGTTTTAACCGCCTTATCACATAGGTTATATGAACATCTCAATTGTCTCAGCAGTGTCGAGACTTTTATATCTCCTTGCTTAAAAGATGGTTTGGCTATTATTTATGCTGGCGCATACAAAGTTAATATCGCCTTGATTTTGTTGTTTCAATCCACGCCCCCCGCGCGGGGAGCGACGCTTTTACGGATATCGACAATTATTATTTTGAGGGTTTCAATCCACGCCCCCCGCGCGGGGAGCGACTGGAGAAGCATTATAACGCCGATGGAAGGGGGAGGTTTCAATCCACGCCCCCCGCGCGGGGAGCGACTTGAACTGCTGCTATAGCCTCCGCTGCTGGAACTTGTTTCAATCCACGCCCCCCGCGCGGGGAGCGACCTGCCGTCGTGCTTGTCAATTCCGTCGCATCGATTGTTTCAATCCACGCCCCCCGCGCGGGGAGCGACTATAATACTATGGATAACCGCTTATGCAAGCCGGGTTTCAATCCACGCCCCCCGCGCGGGGAGCGACCTCGCCGGACATGAGAAAAAGAGGGTGATAAGGGTTTCAATCCACGCCCCCCGCGCGGGGAGCGACAAGCTCATTAACTGCAATCGGAAGATTCTATTCCGTTTCAATCCACGCCCCCCGCGCGGGGAGCGACTGTCGATTGCGTCATCGTTTGAAAGGGCGATCCCCTGTTTCAATCCACGCCCCCCGCGCGGGGAGCGACTTCAACTCCGGCGCGCTGACAACTGATTCCAGTGGTTTCAATCCACGCCCCCCGCGCGGGGAGCGACAGTCTAGTTTCCTTCTATTATACTTGATAATATAGTTTCAATCCACGCCCCCCGCGCGGGGAGCGACAGTCAAATTATAACTCTTTAATTATCAAAGAACAAATTATATTTTTTTGCGAAAGCCACAAAAAAATATTAATGAAGACAACATGTATTCGTATATTAAGCTGCTTTATGCTGATAATCAGGCAGTTGTAAAGTTTGCGAACCTTCGAGATGATTATTAATCTCTTAGGGTTCGCAAATTTAATTTAGACTATCAGCGAACCCTCAAGATCTACCGTAGGCTTTGCCCCGATATGTTCAACTTTCCCATACCAGTTATTTCCCAAAAAATAAAATCTCAGACTGTCTTGATCTTCATCAATTTCATCAAGCAATCTCTTTTTCAATACCGTGAATTGAGCCTGATCCACAAGGCATTCAAAAACAGAATTCTGCACCCTCTGTCCGTAATCAAGGCAGACCTTGGCAACTCTTCTAAGCCGTTTCTGTCCATCTTTAGACGAGGTTTTCATATCATAACTGACAAGAACAAGCATGATAAATTTACTCCGTAAATTTATTTCCAGATGAAAGGCGGATAGGAATCGAGATCTCCTCGGATGAATCTGGCGAAAAGCATGGCCTGAACGTATGGGATCAATCCGACATTAATCTTTTCATCAATGAATGGATGAGTAAGCTCATCTTTTTTCCTCTCCTGATAGGCCATGAGCACTTCCTTACGGGTGGCGTCGTCCATGACTACGGCTCCGCCTTCCATCTTCCTGAAACCTGTCCCGTTTACTCTCTGCAGGTTGATCAATGACAGCACAAGCCTGTCAGCGAAAAATGGCCTCAGTTCCTCCATGAGATCAAGGGCTAATCCTGCCCGGCCCGGCCTGTCCCTGTGCAGAAAACCTACTGCCGGATCAAGACCGACAGTCTCAAGCGCGGACTGCACGTCATGGGCAAGCAAAGTATAGATGAAAGAAAGAAGGGCATTAGTATTGTCCATCGGAGGGCGCTTGTTCCTCCCCTCGAACTTGAAATCCTCCTTCTGGGAAGTGATCAGCCTGTCAAAGACGGAAAAATACGATCTTGCCAAATCCCCTTCAACTCCACGAATTTCATCAAGTTCCTGGATTGTTCTCAGCCTTTCAAGTTGCTGGTCAATCCTCCTTGAAACCGCCTCAATGTCTCCGGAACTGTCGCCGTGATCCCTCAAGAACCTGTTCAGTACAGTCCTGCAGTTGCACAATTTTCCCGCCAGCACATGCCTTGCGATGTTCGCAGATTGCAGGACATCGTCCGAAAACCTGTATTGGGCTTTTCGCAGTAGGACGTTTCCTGACACTGGCCCTTGCACTTTGGCAAAAAACTTCCCATGCTCGCTCAGGAAAGAGACTAGCACATTCTTCTCGGTACAGAATCCCATGAGCTGAGGGCTCATTGATATCTGTCCAAAACAGACTATTCCCCCGATGGTATGGATTGGCAACCGCAGCTTCACTTCCCTTTCCACGCTGACAATGACGCATTCGCCCTCTTTCGAGAGATAAGCACCCTGTGTTGTGACAAACAATGTGTTTAGCAGCTTTTTCATAAAAGGAGGACAGGCTTTCCAGCCTGTTCATCTATATATTTCCCCACATTCTTTCTCATCGCCTTTGGCATGCACAGTTCCTGCAACGAGCAATTGTCGCACTTCTCCTTTTCATAGACCGGAGAAGGGGTCTTTCTTTCGTCAATTAATTTATGGAGGCGTTCTATTGTTCCAATCGTCAAATTCCTCAGTTCCTCATCAAAGTGTACAACATGCCTATGCCGAGTCTTTCCATAGAAAAGAGAGCCCTCCGGGATTGGCACGCCCATCATCTCCTCAAGGCAGAGAGCCTGTGCGCATAGCTGAACTTCATCGCACCTGTTTGCTTTCGGTTTTCCGCGTTTGTACTCTACCGGATATGGAATCCATTTGCCTTCCGTATTCCTGTGAAATTCAACGATGTCTGCTTTAGCCGACAAACCAAGGTTCGTGGATTTCATTAGGAGGCCATGTTCTATCTTTGTATCCGGTCCGGAGTTTCTAAGTTTCTGTTCGTCGGCCTTTTCGTGCATGAACTCGCCTTCGAGGGTGAACCTGTTCTCCTGCCAGATCTGCTCGATATGTATCAGCGCGCACTGCCTTTCGCAGAAAAGGAAGTGCTGTAGGGCTGAAAGCTGGATAAAGCTGTCTTCCTTATCTTCCACGGCTCTTCTTCCCTCTTTTGGTCTTGATGTACTGATCAATCCATTTGTTTGCCAGGCTGATGACTTTCCCATTTGGCATCCATCCGGCTTCATATTGTTCTTTGCCATAATCGCAGGAAGTATTCCAGAGGAGTTTGTCTTTCGCCCAATATGACTGGGATCTTGCTATTTCAAGGCTGATCGTATTGTATCTCGCCCTGAAGTAGTAATATTCTCCAGTCGGCAAGGTGCCCTTGGCCTGTACGGGACAATTTCCAAATGGATTGACGCCATATTTGTTTTTGATTTTCATCGAATTTCTTTATTGGATTCCGGTTTATCCAAGTAATTTTTCTTCGACACAATCGATCTGCCAAGCTTTTTCTCCAGTTCCTTTCGGGCATTTCCGGCTATCCTGCCTCCTGCATGGGCGTCGTCCTTGAGCTTTTTCAGCCCCTTGGAATCCTCTGTGCGGTGGATCTCAGTCGTTGACCTCTCCCCGAGCATTGTGAATATAAGCTCGAAGTCGTCCATGTGGTCACGGAGATTCTCCCGTTTCAATCCCTTGAGCTTCTTGTATTCGCTTGGCGTTACACCGAACGAAGCCTTTGAGATCTCAGCCGTCAAGATTTCATAATCCCTGTCCTTTTCAGCACCTCTGTTGTCCCATTCGTCGGTCAGTTCCTGACGGATGGTTATCCCGCGCATCCTTTTCTCTATCCAGTCGTCTGAATACCCTTTGAGCTTGTAGATCATCCGTGTGCGCTTAGCCGCAAGTTCCGGGTTTTCAATCTCCTGCACCCTCTCATAACCGACCTTCGCCAGCCAGCGCTTGAAGGGTTCGGCCTTGGGGGAGGGGATGGATTGGATGATTCGGAATATGCCCTCAGTGTTAGCGCAGTTCATCTTCTGGACTCCGCCTTCTGTAGGAACTGGAAGGGGGTGGACAATTTGTCCATACCCTTTTTCGAGCTCCGGATCACGTTTCCTTAACTTGTTTAAATAGTCGGTTGGATTGACAGAATCCGTCAGTGCCTGAACGACATCCACGATGACGAACCACCATTCATCATTGTGTAGAGTCTTTCTGATTTGCTTTCCCTTGAACAATGCAATTTTCGTATTTTCCATTCTGCTCCTTTCAAACCATCTCAATCATTTCCACGCCCTTCGGCAGATTCGCCTTGTCTATCTTGACCTCGTAGTCTGAAAACTCCCGCGCCGGTGTGGTAGGGGCGGATTTGCGCCCAATCTTGACACAAACTGTAAATCAAAATCCAGCAATTTCCTCAGGTTTCAAGTTAGCCAATGGAGCAAGCTCATAGGTTCCATCAGATTTTACCGATAGAGATTTATGTACCTTAGCCGAAGAATATTGACCGGCTTTGCAGTTATGCTCCCACCATATGACCTTTATCACCTCCATGCTTCCCTCTGGACGTGCCGAAGAAGCGTCATTTTCAAAAATACGAGGAAGAACTGATTTAATGATCATAGCATCATCATCAGAGAATAGTGTTCGCTCAGCAAGCTGTGGATTCATGCTGCCAAAGGTGACATACACACCACTGTCGACACGATGTTTCATCCCCATGGTGTCAGAACTTCTCTTGCCATCCTTGGTATCTTCAGCGTTGACACTCTTTGTTATCTGTGTGCTAGATACACTCACTGGTTCAATACTGAAAGCAGATTGAAGCGTAACAGGGCCGCGTATACCGATGGATACACCCGTATCACCATCATTGTCTTCAGTCTTCTTTTTCTTGTCAGATTTAAAAGCAAAGAGCTGGCCAAAAGCGCGTACGTCTATCCATGCTTGACAGGCTTTTTTTGCCGTATTGGAGCCTCCAAGCTCTTTACCAAGTGCCGTATCGGCACGAGATTTAAGGCTTTTGGCTTCATCACACTTGCGATCATCAGACTGAACAAATACCGCCTGCCCAGTTTTTTCGGATTCGTTAAGCGACATATAGCGTTCAACCAGCCGGTCACGAAGCTTACGCTTGAGGCAGACATCAGTGATTTCTCCTAAACCTTCATAGTCAGTACGCGGACGGTTGCCATTTAGAGGATCGCCGTTGGGATTGGCATTCTTAACGTTCATGATGATTGCGAAGTCAATTTTCTTGTTCAGCGTTGCCATATTTTCTTTCTCCTTTTATTTTGATTGATTATTATTCTTCAATTTCTGTTTCTTGGATTTCAGATTCGGCTGGTTCCTTGATTACCCATTGACCCTTCAGTCTCTTGTGTTCACGCAACCATTTTCTCTGGCAATGGTAACCTAACAAATACTCCCCTGAAAGTCGACTGTCGTCTGAAAATTTACCATCAGCAAACTTTGCATGGATTTCATCGAGAAGTTCCTTGTATCCGGCAAGAAGTCCTGGTGTTCGAGAGCTGATGCGAGCCATGTATGGCGTTAATGCCGTTGCAAGGGTTCTCCAAGTTGAAAATGGATGGTCGGCAAAGCGCTGCATTAACCGAGAGGCGGTTGTATCCCTCTTTTCTTTAGCATAAAACAGAGCCGTTGATTCAATCCGCTCTGCCACAGCAAGTAGACAACCATAAAGGTAGTCACGTGTCTTGCGATCTTCTTCTAGTGTCATTTTATAATTCCTTTCCTTATTGGTTCCTTTGTACAATGAACAGGCTATTCCTAAACATTTTTCCCATTCCCACGGCTCAAGCCCGTTTCTGTTGGAAGCGCGTTGAACAGTAGATTTTACCAAATCTTTAGGGAATGAAGAGCCATCGATAACACAGGGCAATATGCGTTCAACGGTCGCATTAAGCAGTTTAATGCCATTTTTACCTTCAACCTTATTTCCGAAAGCAACCTTGGCTATATCTTTTGGTGCAGATGCACCTACAAAGTGTAGCTCTTTGCCATAATTCTGAAACCAGGCAAAATCGTGATGCCACAGTTCAATGCGTTTAAGGAATTCAGATCCGTTAATCTCGCGATAGAATGTAATTGCCATTCTTCCCGGAGTTGCCGAATCAATCCCCATAATGACTATATCTTCTGTATCGCTGATGTTTGCTTTGTATCCAGTAATCCTCTTGTTAAGACGAAGAGCGAAAGATTGGCCGACATCGCCGATTGAGGAAAAAGAGGTTTCCGAGGAATCACCTCTATCTCCAAGGAAATCAAGAGAACTCGACCATGGATCGGGAATTTCCTTCCCTTTAACAGCCCAGGAAATAAATACCTGAGTATCACTTCTGAAAGCTTGTTTCCTTCGGATAAGCCAACGAAGAGCATTGTGTGCTTTCTGAGTCGCCTCAAATGATACTCCAACAACTTGGGAAGCATCTATAAAACGTCCCTTGAATGTAAATCCAGAGGTATCATTTGATGAAATCAATTTAGCTTTATCTGCATCATGACGGAGTTTGGCCGGATGCTGTTCTGCTAATGCCTGAATATGACCTGTAACAGAGCAAATACCAAAGATCTTCTGTTGATCTGCATAATAATCGATCCAAGACTGAATAAGTGACGAAGATTCCCATGTACAGGATTCTAGTTGGTTTTTTGACTCGACTCGAAAACGTACAAAGGCATCCATTGGATTCTGCCCAGGCGGGAGAACTTTAAAAATTGAAGGCTCATTTTTTTTCTCTCCTTTCCATTCCAATGAGACTTTTTCCATACCAGAAGCATCAATTTCAATTTGAAATATGCCAGCATCTACAAGATCTTTCACCAAAGTACCCTTGCAAACATATGAAAGAATAGAATAAGCCATATCATGCTTAAAAGGTGAGTCGCACCAAGATTGGAGCGATGAAATATAATTGTTGTATGGTTCGGATGGATTGCCTAAAAACCCGCTGGTTACCTCTCCTCCAAAACGTGTAAAATCTCCTGCAACATATTGGAGCTTATCACAGAGAGGATGATTTTTGGGCTTCTTACCAGCCCGCCCCGCAGATTCTTCTGTACATGGAATCAATGTTTTCCGTTCGTCCTTGCCTTCAATCACCTTTGAACGTATGAATTTGCCAGTATCATCAATAACAATTTCAATATGAGCCTGCTGAGTTGTATGAGCAATTGGGAAAAGCTCTCCAGAATCTGGAATATCCCTATTGCCAGTGCAAGCTTCATAAGTTTCATATAGTTTTTGAATCCAGCTCATTCTGCCACCCCAATTTCTTCCGCTTCGATTAAAACGGATTTTACATTCTTCCCCTCTCCGAATGACTTTGCCGTCATCGGACGCACCAGCTTCCGTAGATTTTCAGGACATTTATCAGGTCGCTCAAACTGAATGATTCCTTTCCGCATGACTGGACGCCAAAAGCGGGCAACCAATTTGTCTTTCCCAGTTTCATCGGGATAATCAAATCCGTGGAACATTAAGCCATAGCCGACTTCCACATCTTCATCGTATGCACCCACTCCTTCACCGAAAGAACATGGTTCCACATATCCTTGACAATCGCGTGTTCCGAGAAAGATGTCCTGTCTGCCACCGCGCTCAAGCATGCGACGGACAATTGCATAATGTTTTCCATCAATACGGTCATTTTTTAGTTCAACCTGATTATCATTCCATTCGAAATGGGCACGGATCTGATACTCTACATCTGATAGAAAAGTGTAGATTGCAAGGGTGTTGCCTCCTCCAAATTCGAGCGGTTTTGTTCCCTTCGTCTGGGTGCGGATTCGCTTCATCACGCGAACTTCATCGACAACCCATATAATCGTTGGTTTCCAGTAGATCGATTTGCAGACACCCTTAAGCGCTTCATAGGTTGGGATGTGGTACGAACACTTTTCTCCGCCGATTTTTGTCAGAGGATCTGTGAACAGCGCGAATCGTCCCCATAGTTTGAATTCGATTGTATTCTTTACTGTCTCATGCATTTAAAAACTCCTCGTTGTTTATGGGTTCCAAGGATATTCCAAATTTATTGCTATAGTACTTATTATCAAGATAGAAGATATCTGTCCCTTCTTGTACACGATATAGCGCACCCTGTTCAGATAGTTTTCTGAATTCATGGGGGAAGAGATTCACCGAATACTGCTGTGCCTTACGCATTAGTTCAAACTGTTTCTCTACTTCGAAGGAGGAGCAAAGTTGATTGACCACCTCTTCCCCCTCCTTGCCATATTTAACTATCAAACTCTGCGAGGGTGCATCAATAGACTTGAAAATATCGCCAGCTGTCATAAATGATTGTCGGAGAAAAATATCTGGTTTTTTACCATACACACGCCCATAATCCTCAGTTGAAAACATATTGGAGGACAATAGATTGAGAAGAGTGTCGTTTCTGCCGGATTCTTTTGCCGTTACAGGGTAATCCATCTCATTTCTCCTACCGAAGAAGTAGTTTTGATAATACCATCCAAGCAGTAGTGGTCCAATAGGGTCAAACTTATACTTTTCGGGATTTTCATTGAAATCATTCAATACCCTTTCGCTTTTTTCCTTTCCAACCGCTATGTCCCTTAGACAATCTATATTCTCATCCTTAGGATTTACGATGTAGACATGGCCAGTCGCTCTTTTGCTATTGCGATTGCAACGCCCTGCAGCTTGCGCTATCGAGTCAAGTCCTGCGGTAAAACGAATTACGGAACCGAAATCAATATCTACTCCTGCCTCAATTAGTTGAGTGCTTACACAGAGAGTCGGTTTTTGTTCGTCCAGCCGTATGCGAATCGTTTCTAATGTTTTTTTCCTATGTGCCGGACACATTCCCGTGCTCAGGTGATAAAGCTCCGCACTAATATGTTTTTCGACACATGCAAAGATTGACCTGGCTGAACGTTTCATATTCACTATGATCAGGCAGCTTCCTGTTTTCCCCACCTCATTTGCCGCAATCTCCGCAATTTCATCATCATTCCAACCGCACGATTTGCGGGAATCAATAACTTCAACACGCTTTAATTTGTCGAACAGACCATGCACGTCGGGCATTATTTCGTTTTCGGGGGTCAGGGACAATGCCCCCTTTAGTCGGTCGACTTCACCAAGGAGAGGTTGTGTTGCAGTGCAGAGAATCACACTGCTACCACACTGGCTGACAAGGAAATTTATCGAGTTACAGAACATATGGGTACAGCGTATCGGCAAAGTCTGAATCTCGTCGAAAACAATGACAGATCTTGCCAATTGGTGCATACGTCGCGCTCCACGGGTTCCAGAACCAAAGAGCGTTTCAAGAAACTGCACCATCGTGGTATAAACCACCGGGGCATCCCAGTTTTCAGTAAGCAGCTTCTCTTTCCAGCTCTGTCTTTCTGAACCGATATTGGAATGGTGCTCAAGAACGATTCGCCCCTTTTCCATATTGTTTGTTTCAAGGATCTTTCTGACTACATCAGCATTTTGATCGATAATCGAGGTGAAGGGAATTACATATATGATTCGTTCCAGGTTGTGTTTCTTTGCGTGATTAAGAGCGAATCTCAGGCTTGAAAGGGTCTTGCCCCCTCCGGTTGGTACCGTCAAAGTAAACAACCCCTTGGATTTCTGAGCGGCATTCAGACAATGCTCTGAGACTTCCAAACGAATATTGTCTATTTTTGATTTCGAGGACTCAAACTCGTCAAGTTTTGTTTCCAATCTCCTGATAAGAACATCCCACGACAGGTAGACACCATTTTGTCGATTCTTTGCAGCTTTAGGCTTCTTGGAATCAGCTGAGTCCTGACGGTCAGCATCGATAAGACAACTGAACAGGAATCTCACTAGAAGTCCCACCTGGAATTGAAACACGATTGATTGTTGATTTTTATCTGGAACGTTTCCAAATACTCCTTTAAGTATTTTTTCCAATGGTTTGACAAGCATGCCTTCAGCCATGATCTTGTTCAATCTGCTTAGTACCTCTTCTTTTGAGAGCGCCTCAGAAAGATGAGTTTTATCATCAGTTTTCTTAAGTCTCCTCGAAAAAGTATCGGAAGTGCCATTAGAATCTGTGGAAATACAATCAATAAGGCCAGAGTGATGTGATATTAGACAAAGAGACAGAATCTGAGCGAGAATCTTTTCTGTTGGCGTTCCTGATACAAGCTTTTCCCAAAAAAACTGACCACCAGCAGTGGAGTGATCAATCTTTCCCTTAAGTCCAGTAGCATTGACATACTCTCCGTCGGTATCGGGGTCAAGCAAGCCTACTGCTGATCTGATATAATCTTGAAATGCAGAACTGTATTTTCCAAGATCATGCAACAGTCCGAGAATCTCTCCATAGTCTCCACAGTCAATCTTTGCCGCGTTTCTACGACACAAATCCGCAACACCCTCAAGATGTTCTTTTACGCTCTGTCCTTTTCCATCAGATTGACGAAAATGTGCAATAAATTCTACTTCTTCAGCTTCTTTCATTGCCAGCCTCCATCATATGGAAAAGGCGTAAAGGTACAAGCTATGATTGAAAAGCATTCCGCGAACTTCGCAGACATCTCTGCGACGTTCGCAAGATGCTCGTCAAGCGGCTGCCAGGTTTCCGGCGCCTTGCCTTCAAGACTGTGGGCATAATATTTCACGGGCTAGAACCCCCATGTGTTTCCCAATTGGATATAATAACACTATACCACCTGTCACATTTATCAACTGACTATATTCAAGGCAGTAGGACATTTTGCGTCCTAATAAATTTTCCCATCGGAAAAATTTATAAGGCTGGATTTTCCAGCCGGAGGAATTATTTTCTCCTCAGAAATCATGTAAATCCTGTTATCCTGTCAAAATATTCTAACGGAGGAGAAAATAATGGCCGGTAAAATAGCTTTCCTGCTGGCGGACGGATTCGAGGAGATCGAGGCGGTAACGCCCATAGACGTCCTGAGAAGACTCGAATTCAATGTCGTTACCGCCGGACTCAAAAAGACAGTACAGGGCTCCCACGGGATCAAAGTCGAGGCAGACTGCCTTGTGGCGGATCTCAAGGACTCCGAACTGGATGCAGTCGTCCTCCCCGGAGGACTGCCGGGAGCAACGAACTTGCGGGACTGCCCTGCAGTGATTGAGCTCGTTAAGAAAATGAATGACAGGAAAGCCGTCGTCGCCGCAATCTGCGCCGCTCCGATCGCACTGAAAAAAGCCGGCGTCATCGAGGGAAAAAATGTCACCGCCCATCCTTCCGTGAAAACTGACCTCGCCGGTGCGAATTATACGGATAAGCTGACTGAGGTCGATGGAAATATAATTACCGGCAAAGGTCCCGGCGCCGCCTACGAATTCGCGGTCAGGATCGCGACAGCCCTCGGAAAAGGCGCAAAGGCGGAACAACTCCTTAATGTAATGTTCGTACAAAGAAAATAAGAGGTTAACCACAGAACACACAGAAAAAATACTTTCTTTTCCTCTGGAATTTAATTGAATATAAATGGTGTAAATAATTCTGTGTAGTCTGTGTGTTCTGTGGTTAAAAAGATTTATTAATGAATTTTGAGATAACAGCAAAATGTCCCGATACCAAGGCACGCTGCGGGATTGTAAAGACCGCCCACGGCGACGTCAAGACCCCTGTGTTCATGCCGGTCGGGACGCGCGCTACCGTCAAGGCCATGACACCTCTCGAGCTTGAGGAGATGGGAATTGAGATCATACTCGGGAACACCTATCACCTGTTTCTGCGGCCTGGAATGGAAATAATTAAAAAGGCAGGGGGGCTCCATAAGTTCTGCAACTGGAATAGGGCGATACTCACCGACAGCGGAGGATTCCAGGTGTTCAGCCTCTCTGCTCTCAGGAAAGTCACGCCCAACGGAATTGAATTCTCCTCCCATGTTGACGGCAGCCGCTTCTTCCTCGGACCTGTGGAATCAATTGCGATACAGAAAACACTCGGTTCAGACATTGTCATGGCTTTCGATGAATGCACTCCCTATCCTTGCACTCATGATGATGCCCTGAAATCCATGGAACTCACCACGAAATGGGCAAAGATCTCAAGAGAACAGCCGCTCGAGGAACATCAGCAGATTTTCGGCATAGTCCAGGGCTCCGTATATCAGGATCTACGAGTGAAATCAGCCGAGGAACTTGTGAAAATTGGGTTTGACGGCTATGCGATCGGAGGGCTCAGCGTCGGTGAATCGGAGGAACTCATGATACAATGCCTTGACTGGGTGCTTCCCATACTCCCCGAAGACAAGGCGCATTACATGATGGGAGTGGGCTATCCGAACCAGATCATTGAAGCCGTGGCTCGGGGGATCGACATGTTCGACTGCGTAATCCCTACGCGGCTGGCGCGTCACGGAAACGCCTTTATTTCCAACGGAGATACCATTCCTATAAAAGCAGGTCGGTATGCCGAAGATATGGGGCCGGTCGACCCCGAATGTGACTGTTATACCTGCAAGAACTTCTCCAGGGCATATGTCCGGCATCTGATGAATGTCGGGGAAGTTCTTGGACTTAGGCTACTTACGATCCATAACATGGTCTATTTTGAGAAGTTCATGGCCCAGATCAGGAAAGCCATAAGCAATGGGACATACGCCTCATTCAGGGCTGAACATGTTAAAAATATACCAAAAAATTAACATGTATTACTCTTCGTGTTAAATCAGTTAACACGTTCCGGATTTCATGTTAAAAACATAAGGATTATCGAAAATGGACATTACAAAATTAGACAAGAATATGGCGATCAAGGAGCCGGGGAAGAATCTATATTGGTATGATGCAAGCAAACTGACAATTGAAGGGGAGGGTTGGGAAGACACCGAATCTGCTTATAGCAGACTTCCAGTAAAAGCTAAAGGTATTGTAAGGGAGCCTGTTTGGGACTTGGGCAAATGTTCGGCAGGAATCAGCATCCATTTTTCAACGGACAGCTCATCCCTATCTGTAAAATGGGACGGATTAAATTCCATGGACCATATGACTGCGGTCGGGGTCAGCGGCCTTGATTTATATGTCAGGAACGGAGGGCAATGGAAATGGTTGGCGGTTGGCAGGCCTACGAAAAAAATGAATGAATCACAATTGTTCGCGGATCTGCCAAGTGAGACAAGAGACTTTATTTTATACCTCCCGTTGTATAATCCCATTGGCCGGATTGAATTGGGAATCCCGGATCCTTTCAAGCTGCAGACAGCACCTCCCAGGGAAAAGATGCCTATTGTTTTCTATGGGACATCAATAACCCAGGGAGGGTGCGCTTCGCGTCCGGGAATGTGTTATACCGCAATACTGGGTCGCTGGCTGGACAATCCGGTAATCAACCTTGGATTTTCCGGGAATGGCATCATGGAACCGGAAGTCATTGATCTGTTATGCGAACTGGAACCTGCTATTTATGTCTTGGACAATATGCCTAACATGGAAGAAAAGACCATTAACGAAAGAGAGGAGTCTGCAATCCGGAAGTTGCGAAACGCACGTCCTAAAACTCCTATTGTACTGATCGACAATATGCTTTATTGCGATGCATTTCTGAAAAAAGACAGAATGAACCGATATTTCTCTTCAAATAAGGCCCAATATGCAATTTTTGAAAAATTGATCCGGGAAGGAATGAAAAATTTGCATTATATAAGAGATGACAGCTTGATTGGGGCTGATGGAGAATCGACGGTCGATGGCACTCATTTTACCGATCTCGGATACATGCGTTTCTCTGAAAAACTGATTAAACCCCTGAAAAAAATATTAGAAGATTCAGGTATTTAGTCAGGAATTAAGATAAGACAGTTTCCAGAACTTCCAGTTGAATTAAAACCAGTGGTATTTCACCCCTATCTCAAGAACAAGCCTTCCAAACGCGTAGATAAGTCCGAGAAGGATAATTCCCATGACAGCTTCAAAAGGCAGATATATTTCCAGATATTTCCTGAAAATAGCTGCTGAGAGGGATCTGATAAAACGGTATGCGAAGAAGGGGATGAGTATATAGGTCAGGGCATTGAGACGGAACGCTTCTGCGAAGTTCGCATGGAAAAAGGAAATGAATCCTCTCGTGAGCCCGCAGCTCGGGCAGGGGAGTCCACCGGTCCATTCCTTGAAATAGCATTTCATGAACCTGTCACCGGGAATGTCGCTTGGCCTGTCTGCGAAGATCGCAAGGAAGAATATCGCGGAGAATATCATGAGTTCGATTCCGAACTTGAAGAACCACTCCTTCCAGTTTGCGAACTTCGCATCCTGTACTGATATAAAAGATTTTTTCATCCTATAATGTAGTTTAAAGCAGCTTATCCAGCAAGTAATTCTATAACCACAGAACACACCAATGCCGTTAACTTAAGACATAATATGTTAATGTCTCGCATGTTATATCCTGATGATGAATCCTGAAGGGATTGAGTAATATAGCCTGTGGCTTCAGCCACAGGTTTCGTATAAAAGATGATTCGTCCTGTAGGGACGGAATATACTCTGCCCCTTCAGGGCAAAACAAATTTTGGGATTCAATACCTATGGTTGAAACCATAGGCTTTATTACCTAACGCATTCCATGCGTATAGAGGAAAAACAATCTAACTCTCATATTATTAAAATGTTACGCTTAAGTTAACGGCATTGAGAACACGCCCTTCGACAAGCTCAGGGCGAGAAGACTACACAGAAAAAGAATCAACCACGGAACATCCGCCTACTAAGCTTAGGCTTCATTGTTGGAGTTCACGGCTTCAGCGTGCTCCTTCTGTCCGGTCCTTTTCCTCCATCTCTTATAGCTGAATGCCGGATCCGCGATCGCTGCTGATGCGAAAAAAAGCATGGCAAAAGGAAGAATTACCAGATATGTCAGCAGGTAGAATAAAAGCACTTGTAAAAGAAATTTGACAAATAATTCATTTCCCGGATATATTTTTTCGCCTGAAAGAAGTAGCATGGCTGTATATGATATCGACGAAGCTATTAATACTCCTATCGCGGAAAAGAAATTGGGTCTTTTCCTAAAAATGCCGTGGACTATGCTTTTCCCAAAATCACCTTCAAAGTCCAATAGAGGTATATGTAAGATGAAAGCTATCAGATTTCCAATTTTTGACTCAGTTTCGCTATCCTTGAAGACAAATCTTAATCTGTAGCCCAGTACGACTAGAATATTATAAAGGCAAGAGACTGCTATAGCGGCATATATCGTTGAGACATGAGGCGGAAGAAAAACCAAATCCTCTTTTTCAGTCATCTGATCTGCCCTATGCCAAAGCTCAAGAGGCAGGAAAGAAATTACTATGCCGGCAATTGTTCCTGATATCAGTCCTGATATTACAATTGAAAGTATTGACGGAGACTGGCTGTCCGAAAGTTTTTGCCTGTTGAAAATGTTTATAGCCGTGACAGTCGATGCAATTGACAGGCCTAGGATTGCGGCTCTGGCCCCCATGATGACCTGTGGATAGGAAATCACGGCGCTTAGGGAGCACAGGATCGGAGCCAGCAGGAGAAACGGGATATGCATGATCAGCAGTTTTTTCATTTGATTTCTTCTTCCTGCCCCGTTTTCTTCTTCCATCTCCCATAGTTGTAAGCTGGGTCAGCATATGAGGCGGCGATGAACCAGAGCAGGGCAAACGGAAATGCTCCAAGGAATGAACCCAGGAGGATTGTAATAAAAGCATCATGGTCGCTTTTTGAAACAACCGTCAATCCATATGAGATTGCCGCTCCTGCCATGACTGCTAGATAGCTGAGTCTTCCATGCTTGAAAATGAACCTGAACCTGTACCCGATGAGTATCAGTATGTTGTATGAGGCTGCACCGACGAAATTTGAAACAACGGGAAATGAATGGAAGAATTCTAGGTTCCTTGTCAAGCAAAGAAACAATCCGCAGACCATCCCTGAAATGATACCAACCAGTGATATAGAATAGATCGTAGGAGGCTGTTCTTTGGATAGCTCTTCTCTGTTGAGGATATTGACTGCTGTCCCTGCCGCAGCGACAGACAATCCAAGTATGGCTGCCCGAAAGCCTAAAACATGTGGCATCATTATTCCGCTGAAAAAGCACAGGAATGGTGCTAGGATCAGAAAAGGGATGTGCTTTTCTAAAAGTTTTATCATGTAAATCCTGTTATCCTGTCTAAAAATTCTTAACTTTTATTTCGCTCCAGTCACAAGCTTGAAATAGTCCGGAAGTTCCTCGCGTCCTGCCTTCGCGCAGATCTTCTCGCTGAGTTCCGGCGGTAAAGGGAACATCATCGATTCCGTCTTCTCCTTCTTGATCAGGCCGTGGTGTTTCCTTATGAAGCAGTGGCGCCTTGGATTGTGCATCACCTTGTTCATGCGTGCCCAGATGTCCGCAAGAGGTGTCTTAAACACGTTCCCAAAGCTCAAAGGAGTGAAATCACAGGGGCATACCTCCCCGAGATGATCGATGAAAAGGTGCTGGGTTCCTGCGCCGCATCCGAAAACTTCCGGACTCTCGATCTGGTTGAACGCGCAAACCTTCGGCAGTTTTCCCTTCCTGTTCGTCTCCACATGGAATTTGCGAATCTCGCAGATTTCATCGTCAGTGAGGAAGGCATCTTCTGGAGCATCAAAAAGATTTCCGCAGGGCATAGGCTCGATGAGCCTGAATTCATGTACACCCATCTCCTTCGCGAAACCGTAGATTTTCCTGTAATCCCTATTTTTCATGATCTCCCTGGAAAGGACTGAGCCGGTCATGGTATAGAAACCGCTCTCCAAAGAAAGCTTAACGGCGTTGACAAGATTATCAAAGGCCTTTTCCGAACCTCTGAACGCATTTATTTTCTCCTTCTGCCAGTGGTCAAGGCTTATGCTTGTTGCAAAAAGACCAGAGGCTTTCAGCTCAGATGCCATCTTTCTGCTGAATCCGGAGCCCGAAGTGAAAACAACTGTTTCTGCTCCTCCGTCTTTTGCGGCTTTGACGAGTTCCGGCAGTCCGTCGAAGAGCATCGGTTCCCCTCCGGTGAACGAGATCAGCGATGTTCCGAGTCCATGCAGCTGGTCAATGACATTCTTCCACTGTTTGGCTGTGAACTGTCCTTTCTTCCTGCCCTTTATGCTGCAATGCGGACATTTGTTTTCGCAGTCAGCGGTGATTGCGAGATAAGCCGACACCGGGCTCAGACTTCTGCCGGAAAGAAGATTCTCGAACATTCTGTCATAGGCGCGTCCCGGGAAGGGAGGGAGGAATGAATTGAGAACCCATTGTCCGCCGTGCCTCGTGAGCATTTCGCCGTCGAGCCATTTTTTAACGAAGGATATAGTCTTGAAGCCGGGAAGTCCGCCGGTCAGTTCTTTTTCAACATCGCCGGGCAGTCGCCTCTTTCCCTTTTTGCGAAGTTCGCCGACCACGCGTATAGGGGTCCGTGTCACTCCCGGATCGAACATCAGCCTGAGGATTTTCAAAGTCTGGAAATTCATCTTTTCACCGCCACGACCGCTATGTAATGATGTTTTATCAAGTCTCTTCCCTTCTGAAGTCTTTTTTCGAAGAAATCCTTGACTTCAGGATCATCTTTGATGGGCAGAACCGAATCGAAGCCGGCGAGTATGCCCGTCTGAAGGAGCCAGTCAGTAATTAATATACCCTCTGGAGGAGTTATCTGTTTGGATCCTTCTTCCTTCCATTCTACGGTGAATCCGTTTTTTTCGAGAAGGACCAGAGTGGACGCGAGACTTTTTGGAAACGAGGGCCACAGAGCCTTTTCAACTTTGCCGGGATATTCCAGCATGCAAGATTGGAATGCATCGAACACCGGCTTCAAAGTGTCTTCAAGGTTTACGACAAATGCGAAGACTCCATTCTTCTTGAGCATGCGAGACGACAACTTAATAATTTCCGGCGGTTTTGAATATCCTATAGCCCATGACGAGTAGATCATTGCAGGCGCTTCTTTTTTCCATTTGTGGAGGAAATCCAGCATATCAGATCTGGAGTAGGAAATCTTCTTTGTTCCTGCAGTTCTTTTTTCGGCGGCGGAAAGCATGTTCTCCGAGATGTCCGACGCGAATATCCTGTTGTCCGGAAATTTTCTGGAGAGCTTTTCCGTGGAATATCCGGTTCCGCATCCAAGTTCGATGATAGGAGAAGAACTGTCAAGACATGGAATCCTGGAAACAAGATCATCGGTGACGGCGACGAGGTTCTTAAGCCAGGTCGTGTCGTAGGACGGAGCGACGGAGTCGTAACCGCGCCTGTAGTCTTCGCGGGACATCCAGCGTCCTGAAACTGCGAGTTTCGCAACGCGGGCGTTCAGCCTGAGCAATGAGCTGATCCGGGCCATTTCACACGGGGCCGCATCCTGCGAGCAGGACTGCCATGGCGACGGTGATAACTATCATCGCGACTTTTACTACGGTATTCATGTTGTTAATTCCCCTTTCCCGGGTTCAATCTACCGGTGGAAGAATGTTAATTCAAGGGGAAGAAGATACTGATTCCTCCAGTTCCCATAATCTATAAGTTAGTCGTGTAAATGTCTGTGAAGGTCTGTGGCAAACTATTTGATTACCGCATACCATTCGCCAAGTCCTCCAAGGATCATCTGGACTGAGACCGCTGCTACAATAAGACCGGTTATCCTGATAAGAGGGCCGATGACGTTGAACCTGTCGAGTATTTTTGCAATCCATATTGAGCTGACCATGAGGACGAAATTTACGGCAAGGGCAATTGTGATTGCGATCATTGTGTGTTCTATTCCCGATAATACCCTGTATGAAATGGCGGCCGTTATGGTGCCGGGGCCTGCAATAAGCGGTGCTCCGAGCGGGACGACCGAGAGATCGGAAAGGCTTCCGTGCAGGCTGCTTTCATAGAACCTTCCATTTCTCACCGCCTGCAGACCTATGATGAAGAGTATGATGCCGCCGGCGACTTTCAATGAATAGATCTCCACATGGAAGACAGATCTCAGTACGAGATTCCCGAGAACTGTCACAAGGAGGAGTATTATGAATGCGACGACAGTGGACTGCAATGAAAGGCTGATGAGCTTTTTCCCTGAAAGAGGGGGCTGTATGGATGAGAGCAGGAATATCTTGCTGGCAGGATTTATAAGCGCAAGGAAATAGAGGCTGGACTCAAGCAATATTTTCATGTCGATATTCATTGCGGAATAATGTCGTGCATGCTGATTTATTTTCAAATGGGCCGATAAAATTCAAATATATATTTTAAATTCCCTTGACATGGACGCATGAGGCGATATTATAAATAAGAATGATTCTTATTCTTAATGATGAGGCGGAAATGTTGCTTACAAGACAGAGAAAAACCATTATAAGGGAGTTGAAGAAGCTCAAAAGCCATCCAACTGCGGATGAGTTCTATGAGCTTATCAGGAAGAAAACTCCCAAGGTCAGCATGGCATCAATATACAGGAACCTGGAAGTCCTTTCGCAGACGGGCCATATTATGAAAATTGAGTCCTGTGGATGTCAGATGAGGTTTGATGGCGAAACCAACCCCCATCATCACCTCAGATGCCTCAAATGCGGAAGGATTTCAGATTTCATGCCGGACGGAGCTAAGCTACTTGATAGCTCGCTAGAGGAAATGAAGAAACTCAACAGCTGTGTTTGCGGATATAGGATTGAATTTACAGGAACCTGCTGCAAATGCGGATGAACTTAAGGTGAAATTTAAATAAACAATACGGAGGTGGGGAAATGGGTAAAGGCATCAAAGGGACGGAGACGGAGAAAAATCTTTTGAAGGCGTTCGCGGGGGAATCCCAGGCGAGGAACCGCTATTCTTATTCTGCGAGTACCGCTGAAAAAGAAGGCTATGAGCAAATAGCCGCGATTTTCGAGGAGACGGCCGATCAGGAACGTGTCCATGCGAAAAACTTCTTCAAGCACCTTGAAGGCGGGGATCTTGAGATCACAGCCTCTTATCCCGCTGGGAAAATAGGGACGACTGAGGAAAACCTCACCCATGCCGCCGCAGGAGAACATCACGAGTGGAGCAATCTTTATCCGTCATTTGCGGATATCGCCGAAAAGGAAGGATTCAAGGATGTCGCAGTCCTTTTCAGGATGGTTTCAAATGCCGAAAAGGGGCATGAGGCCCGTTATAATGACCTTCTTAAGAACTTGAAGGAAGGAAAGGTCTTCAAAAAAGACTCCAAGGTCAAGTGGCAGTGCAGGAAATGCGGATACATCCATGAAGGCAATGAGGCTCCGAAGAAGTGCGCTGCCTGCCAGCATCCACAGTCCTACTTCGAGATCAAAAAGGAGAATTGGTAGTTTCCCTACCTGGACTTGAAATATGGAAACTTGCGGGATAGCTTCGTTGCCTGAGATGGCATACATAAAATATAAGGAGAGACAAAAATGGCTAAAAGACTTGAAGTGCTCAAATGCTGCAAAGGAGTCACGTTCGAAGTGCTGACCGACGGTGACTGTCTCGATATTACGTGCTGCGGAGAACCTGTACAGGTGGTCAAGGAGAACAGTGTAGACGCCGCCAAGGAGAAGCATGTTCCCGTGATCCAGCAGGGAAAGACTGGAGTCAAGATAGTCGTTGGTTCAGTTGCGCACCCCATGGAGGAGAAACATTATATCCAGTGGATAGAAGTGATCAACGGAGACTATGTCAACCGCAAGCATCTCAAGCCCGGAGACGCTCCCGAGGCTGAGTTCTTTGTTCCTAACACAGGAAAACTTATCGTCCGTGCCTATTGCAACCTGCACGGCTTATGGAGGGCATGATTATGATACCCAAAAAGATTGAAGCGATTTTAAACGACCAGCTCAGCTTCGAGCTGTATTCGGCGTATATCTATCTTGCGATGGCCGCACATCTCAAATTCATGGGCCTCAACGGCTTTGCGAACTGGATGAAGGTGCAGGCGCAGGAGGAGACTGTCCACGGAATGGGTTTCTACACCTTCATCATTGACCGCGGCGGGAAGGTTGAACTGAAGGCTGTCCCCCAGCCCAAGTCGGATTGGAAATCAGCACTAGTGGCCTTTGAAGGCGCCCTTGAACATGAGTGCCTCGTCACTTCGAGGATCAACAAGATCGCCGCCCTTGCTGAAGCTGAAAAGGATTTCGCCACAAAAAATTTCATCCAGTGGTACATCGGTGAGCAGGTCGAAGAGGAGGCTAACGCCACCGAGATCATAAACGAACTCAAGCTCGCTTCGAATTCGAGGGAAGCCCTGCTCATGCTCGACAGGGAAAAGGCAATGAGGGCTTTCGTGTTCCCGGTCATCCCAGGCGGATTGAAGGCTCCAGGCGCCGCAGCGCCGTGACGGGAGACATATGAACAACATCGGGAAAGCCATTAAAATAAGCGACAAGGTCTATTGGGTCGGGGCGGTCGACTGGACCGTCCGTGATTTCCATGGATATCAGACTTCCAGGGGAACCACTTACAATGCCTATCTCATCATGGCCGACAAGATCACGCTTGTCGATACTGTTAAGGCGCCGTTCAAGGATGAACTCCTCTCCAGGATATCGTCGGTCGTCAATCCATCTGAAATAGACTATATCATCTCGAACCATTCTGAGATGGACCATTCCGGATGCCTGCCGGAGATGATTGAAATCATCAAACCGGAAAAGGTGTTCGCATCGGCCATGGGACAGAAGGCGCTCGAATCGCATTTCAGGATCGGTTCGAAGATAACTCCTGTCAAAACCGGTGACAGCGTCTCCCTCGGCAACATGAACATCAGCTTCATCGAGACGAAGATGCTGCACTGGCCCGACAGCATGGTCAGCTACCTGAAGGAGGAGCAGATACTCTTCTCACAGGACGGATTCGGGATGCATCTGGCGGTGGACAGGATCTTCGACGATGAGAACAGCTGGGACATTATCGAGGAGGAGACGGAAAAGTATTTCGCCAACATACTCATGCCTTATTCAAACCTCATACTCAAGCTGCTGGCGTCGCTCAAGGAAATGAACCTGCCAATAAAGCTTGTCGCTCCAGACCATGGACCGATCTGGCGTTCCAACTTCGGGAAAATCGCCGGACTCTATGGGAAATGGTCCGAGCACAGGCCGGTTCCACGGGCGATTGTCGTATATGACACGATGTGGAACAGTACAGCGCTCATGGCAAAGGCCGTTGGCGAGGGGCTCAGGGAGACAGGCATAGAATTCAAGATCCTTCCGATGGGACAGAGCCACAGGAGCGATGTGGCCACCGAGGTCCTGAGATCAAGCGCGATGATCGTTGGTTCTCCTACCTTGAACAACAATATCTTCCCGACAATGGCTGATGTACTTACCTATATCAAAGGGCTTCGTCCGGCAAACATGATTGGCGCCTCTTTCGGCTCATATGGATGGAGCGGGGAGTCGGTCGGCCTGCTGAATGACTTCCTGAAGTCGATGGAAATCGAGGTTGTCGGCGAAGGTGTCAAGGCCAAATATGTTCCGACCGAAGCGGATCTGAAAGCCTGTTTCGAGCAGGGAAAACTTGTCGGAGAGAAGCTCAAGGCAAAAATAGGGAAGTAACGGAGTTCCGGCGTGACGGTGTACCGGAGAACCAATAAATTGGTATCCGATAAAAGTAGGTTGGGCTTTAGCCCGACATTTCTTAAATCAAAAATCATCAATCCTCCTTCGCCAAGGCTACGGAGGACAGGTCAAAAATCGAAAATATATGGAGGTTTCTATGGACAAGTATGTATGTGATGCGTGTGGCTGGGTTTACGATCCCGCGAAGGGCGATCCTGATCATGGCGTGGCGCCCGGGACTGCGTTTGTGGATCTCCCTGATGACTGGACCTGTCCGGAATGCGGAGTCGGCAAGGATTCATTCTCCAAGCAGGAATAAAATCCTTTGCAGGGTAGCAAAGGATTTTAGGGAACCTCTAAAAATTCGCATTTGGCGCGTTGCGGAAGTTTTTTGAAAGCTCAAAAAGAATTTCTGACAGAGGCGTATCCAAAGCGATACGCCGACTGAGGTCGAAGATCCCGAGTCCACAGGAGCTCGGGAAACATTATTCTTTGAGCCAAAAAGATCCGCAACCCAAAGGGCGACAGATTCTTATGGATTCCGACATCGTCGCAAATCCAGTCACAGCCCGTTACAGGGCTGCTCGTGGCGTTTGCTCCTTGCCGTTTCTCCATAATCTCCTGTCGCGCGCCATATGCCAATTTTTACAGGTTCCCTTTATATGAAGAATTTCACAAGAAAAAATCTTGACCTTCTCTACTCGAAGTTCAATAAAAGGGGGTTTGTCCATCCTGATCCCCTGGAATTCCTATACCATTACGACAATCCCTGCGACAGGGAGCTTGTCGGTCTTGTGGCCTCATCTCTTGCCTATGGGAATGTAAAGCAGATCCTGAAGAGCGTCTCAAAAGTCCTCGACAGGATGAAATCCCCTTATTCTTTCCTGATGGACGCTGGCAGAGACGAACTGTTTTCAGCTTTCAAGGGATTCAAACACCGTTTTACGACCGGCGAGGAGATCTCAATACTCCTGAATTCTGCGAAATCGGCAATCCGTAAATATGGTTCTCTGGAGGGCTGTTTCATGTCCGGATACAAGGAGAAAGATACCGATCTGATCCCGGCAATGATGAGTTTTGTAAGGATACTGAGCGCGGATTTCAAGAACGGTGAAACATACCTTCTTCCATGTCCCGGCCGAGGAAGCGCCTGCAAGAGACTCAATCTCTATATGCGCTGGATGGTGAGGAAGGACGACGTGGATCCAGGCGGCTGGGACAATGTCCCGAGATCAAAACTCCTGGTGCCTCTTGACGTCCATATGTGGAACATCTGCAGCAAGGCCGGCTTTACGGAACGTAAACAGGCGAACCTGAAGTCCGCCGTCGAAATAACTGCGAAATTCGCAGAACTCAATCCGGAAGATCCGGTTAAATATGATTTCTGCCTGACCCGCTTCGGCATCCGGGATGAACTGGAATATGAAGACATGAAGAAACACGCAAAGAGCTGAACCGCTCTGAGGGGGTTCGGGAACTGGAAATTAGGAAACGTATTAAATGTGGTACAGCCATCTCGGCTGTAATTAAAGACACAGGCGAGACGCCTGTATCACTTTCTTGAGGTCGCCCTCCCAAGGGCGGCGACATAAATCGGCAATTGGAAATCGGCAATGATAATCTATCTAAATGAATGTTGGTCCACTCTCTGCCAGATGGCTCCGTACCTGCTTTTTGGTTTTCTATGTGCAGGACTCCTTTCTGTCCTGATCTCCCCGGAAACTGTCAAACGGCATCTCGGGGGCAGGGGATTCATGCAGGTGTTTAAAGCTTCGCTCTTTGGAGTTCCCCTCCCGTTGTGCTCCTGCGGAGTCATTCCACTTTTTGCAGCGCTTAGGAAGCATGGTGCGGGAAAAGGTGCAGGCGTATCTTTCCTCATATCCACCCCCCAAACCGGCGCAGATAACATGTCGGTGATCTACAGCCTGCTCGGACCTTTTTTTGCTATATTCAGCCCTATAGCGGCTCTTCTTTCCGGCATTTTCGGAGGAATGATGGTCGATCTCCTGGACAAGAAAGAACCGGAGAATAAGGACGTGGAGAAGGAGGAGAAGAGTTGCTGCCATGAGGAAAAGGAGGAGGAGTCCTGCTGTGGAAAACACGTCAGGAAGGAAAGTTTGTTAAGGAGGATATTCATATATGGCTTTGTCACAATGATGGATGACATCGCAAAATCCCTTCTTGTGGGGATACTGATAGCTGCGGCAATATCCGTAGCCATGCCAGGGAGCTGGTTTGCCGGTGATATCGGAAAAGGTCTTTCCGGCATGCTCATCATGATGCTTTTTGGAATTCCACTCTATGTGTGCTCCACTGCATCAATCCCCATAGCCGCCGTACTTATTGCAAAAGGAGTTTCTCCAGGCGCTGCATTTGTATTCCTTATGACAGGTCCGGTCACTAACGCCGCTTCAATTGCAGTCGTCTGGAAGCTGTTAGGCAGGAGAGCTACAATGATTTACCTTGGCTCCATAGCGGTGTCTGCACTGGTCCTGGGGACTGTCCTTGACAGCATCGGTCCAGTAAGAGAATCAGTTGTCCAGACGGTCTGCCATCAGGAGGGATCTTCGACTATTCTTCAGCAGATCTCGGCATGTGTCTTAATCCTGCTGATGACTGTTTCCCTGCTGAAACCGATTTTCAGGAAGAGAAATGGAGAAAAATCCTAGTAATGGTACATGCTTCCGCCGTCGCAAAGAAGCTATGGAGGACATGGGAAACACGTACCTACTTGGAATGACGGCGAATAAATTCGCCTACTCCTTTGAAACTTGCCTCTGAAGTAGGTCGGGCTTTCCAGCCCGACAAGATGGCGGCCAGGAATGACCGCCCTACTTAACCGGTAAAAGTTTCTTATTGATAAAACTGCGACCTCCGCAGTCGGTCGCTACAAACATCTTTGCCAGACACCTATTCCGCCTTGGGCGGTTCAGCGGTCTTTAGGGCTTCATCCTTCTTCTCTTCCTTTGTCTTCAGGAATTCCTTGCGGGCCTTAAGGACCTGGGAAAGATCGCCTTTGGAAACGGTATAAAGCCATTTTGCGAGCGATTTTTCATGTTCGAGCTTCTCCTTGAGGTTCTCGTTTTTGGCCTTGAATTCATTATCCAGCTTTTCCTTGTCTTCAGGCTTTTCATCTTTTCCGGATTCACGCTGTTCAGGTATAACCGCGGAAGTTCTGACATTTACAAGATATTTTTCAGCATTACCCTCGGACGGAGCGAAGTTTATCTCATATTTGAAACCGTCGGCAGTCTCGATTTTTACAGTTTCACCTGCGAAATCAGCAGGGCATGTCTTCACATCCATGAAAGAGGTATTCTTGAAAAAACCGTTTAGCGGCTGGAGTTTGGCATCATCTAGAGTCTCGTCTTCCTTTAGATCCGGAAGTGTGAGTTTTCCACTCTGCGCATCTTTTGCAATCTTCCAGTTCTCCTCAGGGTTTTTCCTCTTCACCTCGATTGTGTTCATATTGTCGATCTCAAACAAGGTCTTGTCAGTCCAGCTCAACGGATCTGGATTTGCACCTTCAAAGCTGTTATTTACGAGTTTAGGCTGGAATTTGCCGTCGCAGATCATCACATAGCATCCGTCAGGCGTTGCTCCGCCTAAAAATGGATTGGGATTTTCCTCCTTCTTGAAATGCTTCTTGCCGATAAGAAGGGATGCCATTTTCCTGCCGGCATCTCCGGAGAATTCCACAAGCACTGCCGTACCCTTTTCCCTGTCGGAATCTCCAAGACTGAGCTTTTCCAGCTGGGATTTCACGGCATTTATGTTCTGGATGGATTTTATTTCCATCAGATTCTTCAGGAAATTAATGATCTTGCGGTAATCCCCCTGATATGAATCCTTTTCGGAAACTATCCAGGATCCATCTTCATTTTTCCTGAGGGTCGCTGTCCGGGCTCCGGACGATACAGTGAAGCTCGCTATATTGTTGACATCCAGATCTCCGAAGAGATTTTCGCCTGTGGCGCTGTACTTGCTGCTGTTCCACGACGAACTGTCCTCCTTGATGAGGAAATATATTGACAGCCCGATCACAGCAAGGACGAAAAGGGATATGATAAGCTGTTTTCTGTTCATTTGACAAAACTCCTTCTATTCCTGAAGATGGCGAATCCTATGCCAAACAGAATTACAATGCCCGGCATCAGCGCGATGTTTATCCATTTCAGCCTGGTTTCAAGGGAATCTATGCCCTGTCTCAGCTCCTTGCGGAGGACCTTGAGATCCTGCTTCGCCTTGGTCTCCTTCTGCCGGAAATTCTTGATCTCCTCCTTCTGTTCAGGGGAGAGGATGGATTTCTGGTTTTTCGACTTCTGCTCCTGAAGTTTCGACAGGCGTTCCTGAGCTTTTGTAAGATCCTCCTCGAGTTCAAGGATCTTGTTCTTGAACTTCTGTTCAGCCTGGGACTGCATTGTCTTCACAACGTTGAAAGGGCGGGAAATGACTTTCCTTGACCTTATCTGGATCAGATCGCTGTCTCCGGCCATGTAACCGACGAGGTTATAGAAAAGGCTGAGGTTGTCATTGAGAGGCTGCGTTATGGTCTGACCGAAGATGTTGCTTGTCTTTACGCAGAGCTCGTCGAAAATCATGTCCGAATCCGCTATCAGGACTACGACGCTGTCCTTCTGGGACTCCTTGATGGAATCGCCTGCGGGAGCTGCCTCCTTCTTTCCAGCGGCTTCTGGTTTCCCGTCCGGGAAGGCCGTCTTGAATTTTCCTGAAAGCTTGATTGCAAGGGCATATTCCTTGTCGTCGGGCTTGAATTCCTTCACGACCATTTCAAAGTTGCTGGCAAGATAGGAATTTATGAGATGCGAGTCCCTGGTGCTTTTCATGAGAATGCTCTTCTTCAATCCGTCGGCAGGTTCCCCGGTGAATGCTCCGCCGAACGCCTCGGTGACGCTTTCAAGCTGGGAAGTGAAGACCTCCTCCTTGTTCAATCCGTCGGATGTGATGTCTATGACCGTCGGGAATGACATTCTCTTTTCAGGAGTCACCATCCTTTTGCAGTAGGTCATGTCGGCAACGACCATTTCCTGGTCGAATCCTATGTTCCAGGCCTTGAGAAGCTTGTCAAGGCTTGAATTGGTCATTGGTGGCTGCATGGCGGTCCTGTCGTTCTTGGCAGTGGCGGCGGCATAGAAGGAATACGGATCAAGGAACGCTATCACCTTTCCTCCCTTGAGTATGTACTGGTCGATGGCGTACTGCATCTTTTCGGAAATTCCAGCAGGATGGACGATTACAAGAAGTTCGATGGATGGATCTATCTTTTCACTGGCCATTGGAATTTCGAGGAGCTCATAATCCGTCTTGAGTTCCCTGAAGGCCATCCATGGGGGTGTCTGGTTGAACTGCCCCATCTGCATCATCATAGGAGTCGGCTTCTGTCCCATCACTGGAAGAGCACTCATTACCCCGATCAGGCTTTTCCTGGTCCTTGTGATCTGCGATATCGCCCTTGTCACGTCGTATTCAAGAAGCTGTTCCCGATCAGGTGACAGGAATGGCAGGGCGACGGTCTGGTCAAGGCACTGGACCGCGAGCCCGAGATAGATCTTGTCGCCGGTATTCAGCGGCTGGCCAGTGACACCATCCATCACGGCAGAATCCTCGGCTTCGGAATCCGGGACGGGATCATATTTTTCAATTATGATCCTGCTGCCGGCGGTCTGCCTGTATTCATTAAGCAGGTCGAGCACCCTTGCGGCATAGTTCTTAAGGAAAGAAGGCATGTTCGAGGACTTCGTGTAATAGAGCTTGAGGGTCACGGGCGTGTCCAGCTTTTTCAGGACGCTCCTGGTGCTCTGTGAAAGCGTGTATAGCTTCTCCTCGGTGAGATCGAGCCTGATATTTATCTTTGATGCAATGAAGTTGACTGCCACGAAGATCAGGAACAACGCAATTATCCCTATGGCCGAATAAATAAGATTTTTATTTCTCTTGTTCATGTTTGTTGGTTATCCTGCTGCATGGTTCTTGAGTATTATGCCTGTCGTCATCAGGCAGAACAGAATTATCGAAAGGAAATAGACAATGTCCCTGAGGTCCACTACGCCCCTCTGGATGTTTGCGAAATGAGGCATGACGCTGAACGCCGATACGATGTCCACAAGCTGGACCGGAGCCCAGTTCACGAGCAGATCTGTGACAGGCGGCCAGCCCGCGAGAATCAGGAAAAGGCATATGACAACTGAAATGATGAAGCTCACGACCTGGCTCCTTGTTATTGCCGAGGTCATTCCCGAGATGGCAAGATATGAACCAGCCAGCAGGATGCTTCCGATATATCCGCATGCTATCACTCCATAGTCGGGATTACCGAGATAGGATACTGTGATGACCATCGGGAATGTGAGGACAAGGGCAATAGCGATGAAAAGCCATGCGGCCAGGAATTTCGCCGTGATGGCCTGGGCATAGGTGACTGGCATCGTGAAGAAGAGCTCAAGCGTCCCGAGCCTCCTCTCGTCCGCCCAGAGATGCATTCCTGCGGCCGGCACCAGGAACAGGTACAGCCAGGGATGCCATTGGAAGAATCCGCCAAGCGTGGATTCGTTCATTTCAAAGAAATTGTTTATCATGAATGTGAAGAACCCGGTCAAGCCCAGGAAAATCACTATGAAAACATAGGCGACAGGGGAGTTGAAATAGGTGTACAGCTCCCTCTTTATTATCGCCGTGATGTTGGATATCGCCATAAAGCCTCCATATTAATAGTCGTCGGTCGTCCGTATTCAGTTATAGAAGCTTTCCTCATTCAAAGAATGATGGAAAGATTCTATGCGGCATTGCCGCGTGTCATCGCGTAGAACACCTCGTCAAGGCGGCCTTCCTCGACTTTTATCTGTGTCAGCGGCAGTCCCTGGTTCTTCACTACTTCAAATATCTTTCTGCGGACTTCCGTCTTGTCGGCCTGTTTTGAGGTTGTGACCTTTATCACAACAGTTCCTTTTGCATTTGCATCCGCTTCCGATCTGCTCACTCCGTCGATCAATTTAAGTCTTTCTATTATCTCGGCTGCGTTCCCTTCTGCAAACTCTAGGGTGAACGTACCGGCGTTTTCGGATTTATCCTTCATCTGCGCGGCGGAACCGTCGAAGATCTTCTTCCCTTTGTCGATTATGAGAACCCTTGAACAGACCGCATCAACTTCCTCGAGGATATGTGTCGAAAGGATGATAGCCTTCTTTTCGCTCATGGATTTTATAAGGTTGCGGATTTCGCGTTTCTGGTTCGGATCAAGCCCGTCGGTCGGTTCGTCCATTATCAGCACGTCGGGATCATGGATTATCGACTGTGCCAGACAGGTGCGGTGGCGGTATCCTTTTGAAAGAGTGTCAACGGACTGGTGCATTACTGGATTGAGGAAGCAGGTTGTAATCGCATGTTCAATCTTCTTCTTTTTCTCAGCGCCGGAAAAACCGCGTATTTCAGCTGCGAAATTAAGGAAGCCGTAGACAGTCATGTTGGCGTAAAGAGGGGCGTTTTCCGGAAGATAGCCCATGAGGGACTTGGCCTTAACTGGATTGGTCTCTATATCGAATCCGCCGACGGTCACCTTCCCCTTTGAGGCAGGTATGAAACCGGTGATGATCCTCATGGTGGTGGATTTTCCTGCGCCGTTCGGCCCTATGAACCCGAGAATCTCCCCCTTTGTGACTTCAAATGATATGTCATCGACAACAAGCTTGTTTCCAAACCATTTGTACAGATTCTCAACTTTTATCATAGAAAATCCCCATTTATTTAAAACAATGGATGACTGGATGGAAGCATATTAAAGGCATTATCATAGAATGCACTTATTGGAATTCAGAAGACTCATGTCTTTAGAGTTGATTAAATCGAACCCAACCATCCACTCATCCATTAATCCAATCATCCAATCTTAAAAACCGTATAATCTGACACGCAAAGTCAGAAAATGTTCCCTGAAACTAAAAAATCTTTCAAATTTCTCAGCAGGGGTATTTCAAGGGGATTTATGAGGTAGGCTGTTTTCCGTCCGACAACTCCCCATATTTCCGGGTCGGTTTCCTTGTAAAGCACTATCGTCGGAACTCCGAGGAATCCAGCGAGATGGCTGACTCCTGAATCATTTCCGATGAACAATTTGGTTTCGCTGAGGATGTCGGCAAGGGAGGAAGAGTTTTCAGGTGTCAGGATTTTTTCAGGAGGGAAAAACTTCGTTGAACCATTTTCGATTTCCACAGGGCCAAGAATGAATTTCACATCTGTTTTAAAGTGATCTTTTGCGTATTTCGCAGCCTCCAGGTAGAACGCAGGTGAATAGTTCTTTTTTGAACTTCCGCTGCCGGGATGTACGTAAATGGTATTTTTTGCAGGGAAGTAGGGTTCGGGTATCAACGTCAACGGATCTGGGATGAAGCCAACGGAGGGCGGACTTTCCAGTCCGCCATTTAAATTGGCTTTTGGCGGGTTGGAAAACCCGCCCCCCTTTGAAAGATCTATTTTAAAATAGTTCAAAACTTCCCTCAGATGATATTTTGCAACATGGAGTTTTTCTGATGGGAAAGGTTCTATAGGCGCAAAATCACAGCCAGAATTCTTCTTCAGGAGTTCCACAGTTGTCCTTGCATCTTTCAACCACAGGACTCCTTTTCCAGGCTTGCCGAGTTCTTCGGGAATTACACCGTTTTCAAAGAAGTTCTGCATCTTTGCGGATTCCGCGTCATGACATTCGTCCATGATACCGAGTTTCACTGCAAGCTTCATGTAGTCCGGACGCCCGAGTCCTACGAACTTATATTCAGGGAAATGTTTTTTCAGTAGGAGGATCGCCGGCCATGACAGGATGAAATTCCCCAGCGCCCCGCGATGGCAGATAAGAAAAGTCTTGTTGTTGTCAGTCATTATGCTTCAACCAATTTTGATTTTAATAGTTTCTGTGGAAATGTAACGAAAAGTTCAGGGATTCCAAGTCCTGATTCTTAGATTTTGCTTGTAGCAGGCGAACACAATGTATTGATGATCGATTCCCCTAGGCCGTATACAATCTTATATGTTGTGCCCTAACGTCCAAAGTCTTGACTTTTTTCTGGCATATGTTCTATTCTTAAAATTGAATGGTTTTTGATGCAGATAGTGTGCAGGGGGAAATCTTATCCTGTTTTGTTAGTTCGATAAAGAGAAACATGAGGTAAGAATTTAAATAATGAATGAAGGCATCAGCCAGTATATTGGTTATGGCTTGTTTTTGGGAGCTATAATTCTTGCCTATCTTACTTCATCGCTGATTACGAAAAAGCTGAAAGTTATTATTGATAATAAACCGACGACAGTCCAATCAGCTACACTGAAATATAAATTGACACTCTGGACTTGCAGATTACTACCACCAATATGCCTTCTCATATTTATTGAATTTAAAATCCTTGACGCACTTAAAAATCCATTTGCAGATGTTTTGTCAATATTTTTCATGCTATCATTTTTCCCATATCTTGCATTAACGTGTTTCTTTATTCCAGCTCTATATCTTGTTTTAAATGATAAGTATAGTGATTTTAAATATATTATCTACGCTTACTGCTTTGGCTTATTCACATGGGGAATCGCTCCAACTGTTTATTATTGGATTAAAATTGACAAGATTTTAGAAAATATGATTCGGAGCCAAGGTCGCATCCCACCTGTTCCCTATGGATTGGGCGAAGATATAAAGACCCCTCCGTATGACTATTTGCCTGTTTTAAAAGAAGAAATTGATTTAATTAACCATTGGCGATTTCAAGGAGTAAATTATATCTCCAGCTACATAAGCAAGCCTGATAATCCACCATCATTGACAAATCTTGATGAAGCTTTCCTCCTTTGGAGAAATCAATCAAGCGATTCAAAACCCAACGTAAATGATTTCACAAATGGATTGTCTATTTTATTCGCAGATTGTTTTTTTGCTGAAACAGATTGTCAGTGGGTATTGGTGGATGTCCAGCTTGAAACACATTTGGCTGTGTTCCATAAGAAAAGTGGATGTAGTGTGAATGTCAGAGATATTTTTGCAAAAAGGATACAGAATACTGAACCCTGGATAAAATCATTGTTTCATGCAATTTCAAAAGATATAAATAGCAAAATACAACAGTCCCGGTAAACATCAAGAAAGTGCTTGTTTCATAACGCTGTCTTTGTAGGGAAATAAATTCTTAATAGCATATAACATTGCATACGCTCCATCTCCGGGTGCAGGCAAGTCTATGTTCGCGAAAAATGTCCCCTCTGTTATTCCGTCCAGCATGTCTTTGGATTTGTGCATTACAGGTCTTTCCAGGATATGGCTGTCACCTTGTCGGCTATCTGCATGGGTCTTCTGCAGCGGCAGACAATAAAGCCCTTTCGACAGGCCTTCTTGTTCTCGTCAATGAACCTGACAAGATGCCTGGCATCGCCTGCAGTGGGGGTTTCCGTCCATTTCACTTCCACTGGTACCAGCGAGCCGTCTGCAAGTTCAACGATGAAATCTATTTCAAAACCATCTTTTGTGCGCATGTAGAAAAGCCTGCCATTGCCGATGTAGCCGAGTCTTTTCCAAAGTTCAATGCCAACCCATTGTTCAAAAACAGGACCTGGATTCGCCATGATAGTCTGCGGGGATGGAAGAAGACCGGCCGCCGAATTCCTTACCCCGGTGTCAAACAACAGGAATTTAGGAGTTGAAAGAAGATTCTTCCTCTGGCTTTTGGAGAAGGCGCTGACGAAAAAGCCTATGAACATGTCCTCAAGGAGCTGGTAATGGGATTTTACCGTCGGAATTGATATTCCTGTAACATTGGAAATTGCAGTGTAGTTGAGGATGTTGCCTGATTCGATTGCGGCAAGACGGAGAAAACGCAGGAAACCTCCCCAGTCCTTCACGAGTGATTCCCTTCTTATTTCCTCTTCGAGATGAATAGCTGAATAGGATTCCAGTATGTTGGGACGATCGCGTTCTTCGGCCGTTACCACCCCCGGAAGAGAGCCATACGCAAGCCGGTTCTCAATTGGCCATTCGTGGAAAGGCTTCAGTCTTATCTTTTCAGGCCAATCCAATGAAAGCGGGAATATTTTCTCGCTTGGCGAGGAAGCAGGCTGTTCAGGAAGGACAAGGGGGAACAAATGATGCAGGAAGCTCCTTCCTGGAAGCAGGTTTGTTCCGGCTTTACGCAGTTTGCGGGCTGAACTTCCGCACAAGATGAATTTCCATCTGTGACGATCATTGTCATAAAGATGCTGTACGGCGTCAAATATGGATGGGACGAACTGGACTTCATCGACAAATACGGTTTTAGATTTGTTTGAACGGGGTATTGCCAGGCAGATGCTTTTGAACTCGTCCGGATTGGAGAGATGGCGCATCCTTTCTCCAGGATCGGAAAGGTCGATGACAAGCGCATCGGCGGGAAGAAGTGATTTGATCAGGGTGGATTTTCCCGTCTGCCGGGCACCGAAAAGAATATGGACGAACGGGCGTTCCATCTTTTCGGACATTATTGAGGCGTACCAGCGGGTATACATGGATATCTCCTTCTAATATAAAGATGACTTTATAAAAGAGCTACTAATATAAAGCGCACTTTATATTAGTCAAGTCAATCATGGAGATTATTCCGGCATTTCCTCGGCGTGTTTCTTCGTTTAACGATCTTTTATCTTTCCTGAACACTGACACCTGAACACTGGCAATTGCTGGATTTTGCAATTGGCTCCTCTGATCAATTCAGACTTGCCTCCACTTTCTTCACGAACTCAATGTTCCTCTTCAGTTTCTGCAGCGTTGTCTCTTCGGTCGAGAAGTCCTCGAACGAGATCCAGCCGTCATAACCGGCGTTCTTCAACGCCCTCAGGAGCGCGGTCACATCGACAATCCCCTTGTCGAATGGAGCGGACGAAGGTTTCCAGTTGACTGAACCGTCAGGACGTGTCCCAGAAGCATCCCAGCGTGAATTCTTGAGATGGACATGCGCCAGGTAAGGTCCGAGCAGATCGAATCCTATTCCATACTGCTCATATCCCTCATAGACCATGTTGCCGGCATCATGGATGACGCCTACATATTTCGGATCGAAGTTGTGTACGAACGCCAATGCTGCACTGGCACTCGGTGTGATATTACCCATGTGTATCTCAATAAGCGCCCTCACACCATATTTCCTTGCGAGTTCAGCGACTTCACAGTACTGCCGGAGCGCATGTTCGCGGATCTTCAGATATGAGCCCGTTCCATCGTATCTGGGCACGCCCACTCTCAGCTGTTTCGCTCCCAGCTTTACCGTACCCTTCATTGCGGTCTCGACATCCTCGAGCTTCTCGCAGCTGACATAAGTGCCTACGCATGGCATTTCCATCTTGGAGATGGCTACAAGCTTCCTGATCTTTGGAGCATCCTCTACGAAGCTTTTAAGTGGCCAGGTGCAAAGGTTGCCCGACCAGAAACTGGGTTTGCCGTCCGCAGACGGATTCTGGTCTATGACTCTCCATTCGACTCCATCATATCCGGCATTCTTCATTTTGCGCAGTGCATCCTCCGGAGCAAGATCCGGCAGGCTTACGGTGAAAATAGAATATTTCATGATAATCCTTTCCTGAAAGTTTAGGGAACCTCTGAAAACTACCATATTAGCATGAAAAGTAAATCCGGAAAAGCAGGCATATCCTATTTTGTTGCCTAGTTGCCGTGCTTTACGGATATTTCCCGGATTTATTTATTAACTGTGCTTGACATAACCGAATATGGAATTAATAGTAACGATGGCAAGTGACAACGATGTCAAGTAAAACGCAGGTGTTAAAATGGCAATGGTTACCATATCGGATATAGCAAGGAAGGCGGGGGTGTCCCCGAACACGGTTTCAAGGGTCATAAACGGCAATGCCGAATATGTAAGACCTTCATTTTCAAAGCGTGCCGCGAGAATCAGGAAGATGGCCGATAAGATGGGCTACATGCCCAATGCGGCCGCCCAGTCGATGCGCAGCGGCAGACACAGGTGCATAAGCATGCTTGCGGGACATGTCCATTGGGGAAGTGCATTTTCCGGGGATCTCCTGATAGGCATGCAGAAGACCCTTTCCAGCCTGGGATACAATATGATGCTGAACATCCTGCCCAAGGACGAGATAGAGGCCGGCAAGGAACTGCCAAGGATTTTCAGGGAGAATTCCGTAGACGGCATTTTTATCGGCATAATGCGTTCTGTGCCCGAATGGCTTGAGTCCCTGATTGCGGATATGGAAATCCCCAAGGTGTGGATCGGATCAAAGAAAAAGACCGACTGCATACATCATGATGATTTTGGTGCGGCATATGACATCACCCGGAAACTCATCGGGGAGGGACATGCGAAAATCGCATACATGGACCTTTCCACCTCGGCAGAGGCTCTGGACAGGTGCCATTTCAGCGTGCTTGACAAGATGAACGGCTACCTGAAGGCGATGAAGCAGGCCGGCCTTGCTCCGCAGGTCATCCGTTCACCGAAAACTCTCCTGTTCGACCAGAGATCCGCCTATGCAAGGGACAATCTTTTCGACAAGGACATGCCGACTGCGGTGATCTCCTATGATCTTCATTTTGCCGGACGGAGCTTTCTCTGCAATGCCTGGAAGAAGGGGATTGAAATTCCCGGTGACATCTCCCTTGCGACATTCGCAGAGGAGGAGAGTTTCGAGGACGATCTGAAGATTTCGTCTTTCGTACCGAATCACAAGTTCGCAGAAACGGCGGTAAATCTCCTTTATGACAAGATAAACAACGGAAACAAACCGCACAAGCCTGCCATCCTGCCATTTGATTTCGTCGAAGGGGACACGATCGCGGGACCAAGGAGGAAAAATGAGTAAGGCAAGGAAAAGTGATACCGGATGTGGAAATCGGTCGTCTGTAATCAGCCTGCCCCGGCGAAGCATCTCAGCAAAGACGGGTCGTCTGTCGTCGGCATTCACCCTGCTTGAGCTGCTCGTGGTAATCGCGATCATCGCAATTCTGGCAGCACTGCTCCTTCCGGCACTTCAAATGGCGAAGGAGACCGCTTGGGCGACGGCGTGCAAGTCGAACATGAAGCAGATCGCCACCGGATGCATGCTGTATGCGGTGGACTATCAGGACTACTATCCTCCTGATGCAACATATTACTCCGAACTTACATGGAAGGGGACCACCAGGACAGCCCTCTATGTGATGTGGCATTCGGCAATCTACATGGGGCAGTATGTCGGAAACACCAATGTCTGCAGCTCCGCCTTTGAGCCTTGGGAACAACCACCCTCCACAAAGGTGCTCTTCTGCCCCAAATGGGATATGCAGTATGACTGGAAAGCCTCCGGCGCCTCCCAGGTGAATCTTGGAATAGGCTACAACGAGGCCAGCGATTTCACCGGACCAGGATGGAAGTGGATTCCAATAACCTGCACCAGCAGGGCAAGCCAGGTTGTTACGCATGTTGACACTCCAAACATATGGAAGTTCACTAATTTTGATGTCACTAAGGCGTCTCCTCCATCCTACCGGCATAACAACAGCTGCAATGCGGCTTTCCTTGACGGGCATGTCTTATCCTCAAGCAATCTGAATAGTGACAATCAAAACGGCCTTGTCTTCAAATCGCTTCTTCCATAGGGCCGAAGGACCAATGAATTAATTTGATTCTATAAACTGATATCAGCAGGGAGTTCCTTATGAAAAAATTGTCCCGCGTGTTTCTCCTCTCGATTCTTGTCATGATCCTGGCAGCAGGCAGTTCCAGTATTGCGATGGAAAACATCATCTTCGACACCGACATGGGAAACGACTGCGATGACGCTGGCGCGCTGGCCGTCCTCCATGCTCTTGCCGACAAGGGTGAAGCCAACATCCTTGCCTGCATGATGTGGAAGATGCGCAAGGATGAGCCTGTCGTCGGCCCCGCTGCGACCATCGACGCCATCAATACTTACTACGGGCGGCCCGACATCCCCATCGGCATCGGAAAGAAGGAAATCTATTTCGCCGGAGCCAAGAACTACACAAACTTCCTGCCCAAGGAATTCCCCAACGACACAATTGACAAAAAAATCGACGATATCCCCGACGCTATCGACCTCTACCGCAAAATCCTAGCCGCCCAGCCGGACAAGAGCGTCACCATAGTCGCCGTCGGGCCGTTGACCAGCATCAAGTATCTTTTAGCCAGCAAGCCGGACACTTACAGCCCACTCACTGGTCGTGAACTGGTGGAAAAAAAGGTAAAACTTCTCTCCCTCATGGGTGGAAAATTCCCCGAGGGCAACGAATTCAACCTGGGATGCGATCTTGGCGGCGGTATAGCTGCTGCGCTGGAATGGCCCGGACGTGTCGTCTGGAGCGGACTGGAAATCGGCAGTGCCATCACCACCGGACCCAGCCGTGTGAAGATTCCCGCCGAGAGTCCCCTCCATGCCGCCTACAAGCCTTACGGCGGACAGCGCCAGAGCTGGGATCTCACCTCCGTCCTCGTCGCCGTCCGCGGTCCTGCCGACTACTGGGATCTGAGCGATACTCCCGGCTACTTCTGCGTCGTCCCCGCTCCTGAAAAAGGCGTTCCCGGATACCCCAGCCACTGGGAAAGCAAATCCACCACGCGCGACCAGACTTACCTTAAGCTCAAGAAGCCTGCCGCAGAGGTGACCGCGGCCATCGACGCCCTTCTTGCGCAAAAACCGGCCAGTCCGGCTGCAGCCTCGTCCAACGCTGCCAACGTCATCCTCGACACCAGCCTTAACACAGCGGACGAGGCCGGAGCTCTCGCCATGCTGCATGCGATGGCCGACAAAGGCGAAGTCAATCTCCTCGGTTGCATCTACCCCGGCAGATCCAATGCTCCGCTGGCCGCCATTGACGCCATCAACACCTACCACGGCCGTCCAGACCTGCCCGTCGCCATGGTCGTTAAGGGAGGATGGATCAACCCCTCGGAAATCGCCAAGAGCATCGCCACTTCCTTCCCTCAGGACCTCAAAACCGATGACACCATGCCGGATTCCATCGTTATCTATCGAAAACTCCTCGCCGTCCAGCCGGACAAAAGCGTCACCATCATCTGCACCGGCTGGCAGAACAGTCTGGCCGCGCTGCTCAGCACAAAAGGTGACGACATCAGTCCTCTCACCGGTCGCGAACTGGTCGCCCAAAAAGTGAAGCTCCTCTCCATCGCCGGCGGTCAGTATCCCACTGGCAGTGACTTCATCTACAATAAGGAGCGCGACCTCAATGCCGCACTGTGCGTAAGCGTCGCCTGGCCCACACGCGTCGTCTACACAGGCGTGGAAGTCGGCAAGCAGATCACCGCCGGAGCCGCACTTGCCAGCAGTGGTGACGTCAAAGACCCTGTGAAGAAATTCTTCGCCTCCCAAAAAGCAGCTCCCTACGGCGGCATCGGAATGGTCGCGACACTCTACGGTGTGCGCGGAGCACAGGCCTTCTGGGATGACACCACCACCGGCGCCCTCTACATCCAACCCTGCTCTGGCGAAATCCAGTGGATGACCGATCTCAAACGCGACCAAGCCTACCTGAAGGTTAAAAAATCCCCCGGAGAAATGGAAAAAATCCTCAATGACCTAATGTGCCAGCCACCGTCTAAAAAATAAGAAAGTAACTCGGGCATTCCTGCCCGAGAGGAACGGAAAATTAGAACAACAAAATTGAATAGATGAAAATATCCCGGTTATTTCCCGGACAGCATTTCCTCGGCGTGTTTCTCGGCGGCTTTGCCGCCTCCGAGCATCCTTGCAATCTCGGATTTCCTGTCGGTATCCTTCAATTCTGAAACTGCTGTGAAAGTCCTGCCTTTGACGACCGACTTCTCAACGCTGTAGTGCGTATCGGCGCATGCTGCGACCTGAGGAAGATGCGAAATGCAGAGCACCTGGTGCGAACTGCCGAGGGCTTTCAGTTCCTGTCCTACGATCATCGCAGTCTCCCCGCCGATGTTCACATCGATTTCATCGAAGACAAGCACTGGAATTGAATCCGCAGAAGATAGGACGGTCTTCAGGGCAAGCATGACCCTGGATATTTCACCGCTGCTTGCGATTTCACGTAGAGGTTTTGCGGTTTCCCCGGGATTCGGAGAGAAGATGAAATCCACGACATCGGATCCTGTAGGACCCGGTTCTGTCTGCTTGAAATCAACCGTGAAATCTGATCTTGCAAACCCAAGCTTGCGGAGTTCCGCGCAGACCTTTTTTGCGAATTTCGCAGAAATTTCATGGCGCTTCTTCGAGATCTCGGAGCATTTTTTCAGGAGTTTGTCGTTCAGGGATTTCTCCTTTTCGATGAAGGAGGTGCGGATGCTTTCAAAATTCTCGAACTCGTCAAGTTTTATCCGGGCGTTTTCCGCAGTCTTGATTACATCAGCCAAAGTCGGGCCATATCGCCTTTTGAGGTTCTGGATAATGCGGATGCGTTCTTCGAGTTCCGTGAATTCCTTCTCATCAAGCTCGATGTTGCCAGTATATCGCTGGATTCCTTCAACAAGTTCGTTTGCGGTTTCTGTAAGAGATTCGCACTGCTTGAGAAATTTGGCCGCCATATCCGGATCCGCGCCTTCAAAGCCTTGGATTACGCGGTATATCTCGCTGATCCTGTCAGTAAGAGAACCTTCCGATTCCTTCAGCATTCCAACAGCATTTGTGGCGGTTTCGAGGATGTCGTGTGAATTTGAGGCGAGATTGTGGCGTGTCACCAGTTCCTCTTCTTCATCGGCATGGATGCCGGCCTTGGCGATATCAGAAACAATGAAACGGAAATGTTCGGCTTCAGAAGAGGAGGGGATTCCCTTCTCAAGTTCCTCTCGTTCGAACTTCGTCTTTTTAAATCCCTCAAAAATCTCTGAGGCTTCGGAAGTGATTTTTTCGAGAGAACCATAACGGTCGATGAGCTCAAGCTGGATGGACTGCTTCAGCAACGACTGGTGTTCGTGAGGGCCATGAGTGTCAATGAGGATGTTTCCAAGAGTCTTAAGAGTTTGAAGGGAGGCAGATGAATCATTGACGAAATTCCTGGAGCTTGTCGCTGTGAGGATCCTTTTCAATTGGATGACTTTGTCTTCGACTGGAGGCAGGCCGGCGCTGTCCAAAATTTCTGAGACGGACTTGGCAACCGATTTAGGGAGCGCAAATGACATGCTGATTTCGCAGGAACTGCAGCCGGTCCTGATCGAGGTCTTGTCGGCACGTTCGCCGAGGAGCATCCCGATGGCGCCGATCAGAATTGTCTTGCCGGCACCGGTCTCTCCGGTGATGACGTTGAATCCGGGTTTGAACTCGATCTCGGCCTCCTCAATGAGCGCCAGATTTTTTATCCTTATCCATTCGATCATATGTAAAAGCCCCCTAAAAACAGAAAATGAATTGCGATACAATAAAGAACAGCTCTTGCGAGCTTGATCCGCCTTCGCTAAGATGCTACGGCGCGACAGGCTACTAACAAATTCCCAAAGGCATTGTATACGTTTGTAATTAATGCCGCGAGGCATGTTCTTGGTTTTTACAAAACTACTTGTACAAAAATCTTCTTTCCCGGCTGCGGAGGGATTTCCGAAGTCTCGGATTTCTTTCCGTTGACGTAAATCCCTTTTGACTGCCATTCGCTCCCACGGCTGATGCTGATCTGATAGGTGCATTTCCGGAACTTGCGTTCGATTTCTAGATTCTTTATTTCCTTCGGGAGGCAAGGTCTGATCACAAGGCCCTTGTATCCGGGGCGTATTCCGAGTATGTGCTGTGATATCGCCACATAGTTCCAAGCGGCGGTTCCTGTCAGCCAGCTGTTCTTCGCCTCTCCATGCCTGACCGCGGCCTTTCCGGCGATCATCTGCGAATAGACATAGGGCTCCATCTTGTGAAGGTCGCTGATATCCTCGCGGTATGCCGGGCATATCCGCTTGTAATAATCAAAGGCGTAATCGCCGTTCCCAAGGACGGTCTCCGCTATCATGATCCAAGGATTGTTGTGGCAGAAAATTCCGCCGTTCTCCTTGTATCCTGGAGGATATGAGGAGACTTCACCGAGTTCGACATGGTAGTCCCTGTGAGGAGGATCCTGCAGCACGAGCCCGTGCTTTGTCCCGAGATGTTTCCTCGCCGAATTCAAGGCTTTTCTGGCGAATCCGCTTTCTGCGCCGATTCCAGCCATCACGCACCAGCCTTGCGATTCAATGTAAATTTTTCCATCTGCATTGCTGCTGCTGCCGACCTTGTGCCCGAAGAAGTCATACGCCCTCAGGAACCATTCCTTGTCACGGCCTGATTTTTCCACGGCCTGTACCATCTGGTCAGCGGATTTGCGAACTTCGCGGGCATCTTGACCATCGCCTATAGTTTCCAGCAGATCACTGAATTCCTTGCAGGCATAGACAAAAAGCCCTGCGATCATCAGGGATTCGGCGGTCCTTCCTTGGCGGTTTCCGGTTGTCTGGAAAGGTTCATCGGGTTCTTCAGAGAAACAATTCAGGTTCAGGCAGTCGTTCCAGTCCGCCCTGCCGATAAGAGGAAGCTTGTGCGGCCCGAGATTGTTCAAGGTGAACCTGTATGAACGGAAGAGATGTTCGAGAAGCGGTTTCGCAAGCTTGTCGTTGTTCTCGAAAGGGACTTTCTCATTCAATATCGAAAAATCACCGGTCTCGCGGATGTATGCACCAACTCCGAGAATGAGCCAGAGAGGATCATCATTGAAGTTAGAACCTATGTCTGAGTTACCGCGTTTTGTCAGAGGCTGGTACTGGTGGTAGGCTCCGCCGTCGGAAAGCTGAGTAGCTGCAATATCGAGGATTCTTTCTTTCGCCCTTTCAGGGATCTGGTGGACGAATCCAAGGAGATCCTGGTTGGAATCGCGGAATCCCATACCGCGTCCTATGCCTGATTCGAAGAACGATGCGCTCCTGGACATGTTGAAAGTGACCATGCACTGGTAGGGATTCCAGATGTTAACCATCCTTGCAAGCCTCTCATCGGAAGATTTTATCGTATAAACTGAAAGGAGGCTGTCCCAGTATTTCCTCAGTGTCTCGAGGGCTTTTGCGACTTTCGCAGGATCTGCGAATTTCGCAAACTGCTTTTCCGCCGGTTTCTTGTTGATTATTCCAGGTTTTGCGAACTTCGCATTTTTCGGAACCTCGATGTAGCCCAGTGCGAAGACGAGTTCCTCTGTCTTTCCAGGTTTGATGCTGAGATTCAGGCAGAAGGAGGCGCACGGCGCCCAGCCGGAGGCGACGGAGTTCGAGCATTTGCCATTTTTCAACGCAATTGGATTTTCAAGACTGCGATATGAGCCTATGAAGGAGTCACGGTCGCTGTCAAAGGAATTTACTTTTTTGTTTACAGCAGAATATGCGTAATGGTTGCGGCGTTCGCGGTATTCGGTCTTATGGTAGATGAACGAATTCTTGATCTCGACTTCGCCGATGCTCAGATTCCTCTGGAAATTGCGGTCGTCGCCATCGGCGTTCCACAGGCAGAACTCGAGGAATGAGAAGAGGCTGATCTTCTTTACTGAAGAACCTGTGTTTGTCAGCTTGACGCTGTGGATTTCAATGTTTTCGCCTAGAGGGATGAAATAAGTGATTTCCGCCTTCAGCTTGTTCTTTTCAGATTCTATCGTCGTGTAGCCGAGGCCGTGCCTGCAGGAATACTTGTCGAGTTTTGTCTTGACAGGCTGCCAGGTCGGACTCCAGAAGGAACCGTTCTGCTCCCTGATGAAGAAATATCTGCCGTTTGAATCGGCTGGGATGTTGTTATAACGATATCGTGTGAGCCTCCTGAGCTTGGCGTCACGATAGAAGGCATATCCACCGCCAGTGTTTGAAACGAGGCCAAACATCTTTTCATTTCCCAGATAGTTTATCCAGGGGAACGGTGTCTGCGGCGTCTGGATCACATATTCCCGTCTTGCGTCATCGAAATAACCGTATTTCATAGTTTATAGTCCCTTGTTTATTTGATCAGTCAATTCAATCTAAGCTCTAAAACTTAGCATATGACCTGCAACTGTAAAGTAATGCTCTGAAATTTAATGGGCGGAGATCAAGGATAATACGCATACGAACTATTACGATTTTATAAAATACTGCTTGAAACACCCATAGTATGAACTACAATATGAACCATGAAGAACTATATATGAACCATAGGGGTTGAAAATGAAATCGCTGACAATACACGGCATTGATCCAAATCTCGACCGGGAACTGAAGGGTAGGGCCCGGAAGGAAAGCCTCAGCCTCAACAAAACAATAAAAAGATTGCTTGAGGATTCCCTTGGCCTTACAAGGAAGAATGTTTCGGCGGATCATTCCGCTGACTTCAAGGAGTTTTTTGGCAAATGGAAGAAGGAAGAAGCCGATGAATTCCTGAAGACAGTGGAGTTTTCACGGAATATTGACGGGGAGGACTGGAAGTGAATAAAATCCTGCTGGACACAAATGCCTATGTGAACCTCTGTACCGGGGACGGAAAAGTGATGGAGGCGCTCAGCGCAGCTGAAACAGTTTTTGTTTCGGCAGTCACTCTTGGTGAGCTTTATGCCGGTTTTGAAAAAACCGAGAAGGGACACGGGAAAAAGCACGAATTCGAGAATTTCCTTTCCAATCCTACAGTCAAGATCATCGACATCACTAAGGAAACCGCCGGAATTTACGGAGACCTGATACGAACATTGAGAAAAGCCGGTACTCCGGTTCCAATCAATGATGTATGGATAGCGGCAAACGCAATAGAAACAGGTTCGGTAATTGTCACCTATGACAGGCATTTCCTGAAAATCGCAGGTTTAAGGATATGGGATCAACTGTAATATTTTTTGATTAACGGTAGGTTTCTTTATCTAATTTTCCCCAGAGAATGACGTCCATTATTATATCCTTGTATTCGCCGGTGTAAACTGGACCTTTTACTTTTATGATGCCGCCGTCATTTGGGAAACTGCCATCCTTGAAGTTCAGTTTCATATCGCCAAGCCCCCTGGGATTTTCCGGATCATGGAGTTTGACATAGAGCTTTGCAACCGCCATCCCCTTCTTTTCCACGGCCTTATTCAATTTCGCATCGTAGGAAAGGTCTTTGACGAGATATTTCACCTCTCCCATGGTCTCGCAGATGGTCTTTTCCGGGATGTTCCCGAGGTTTTTCCACTGGAGGCTGCGGATGTCGCTGTAGGAAACTGAGCCGGGATCGGATGTGGCTTTCGGATATTCATACGACGAGCTCTTTCCCTTGCCTATGCCGAGGATTGCTATGATTAAAAGGAGCATGGAGGGAACAGCAAGGGCATAACGGATTTCCCAGACCGAAGGCTCTGGTCCGCTGTTTTCCTTGAAAACAGCGAAAGCGAATCCGCAGGCGAGGATTATGAACAAAGGCTCTATGATAAACCTGTATTGCTCAAGGGGTATCCCGATTATATGGACTGCAGCGTAAAAGACGATTAGCAGGACAAAAGGTGTGCTGGCAGCAAGCCATTTTAAGGCAAGAGGGATGAATTTCCTTTTCAACCGTATTGCCGCGACCGCAGCAATCATCAAAGAAACATATAATATGCCTTCAAAATCCGGAACAGGGATGAAAATCCTGTCAGTAATGTAGATCGGCATTATGTATGCCTTAGGCTTGAAAATGCGCAAGTATGGTTTCTGGGGGATCCAGTAATAACTGAACCTGTAGATTCCCGCAGCAATGAACTTTACCGGATGCGAGAAGAAGCTTGTCATGAATACATTAACGCTCTCCCTGTAAAATTCGCCTTCAGTGAAATCGCTGTGCCTGGGGGCATAGACGTAATCAGTCAGGTTTTTCAAAGAAAGGTCATCCGCGCTTTCCGCGCTGACAAGCAGGTGCCAGCCGGAAAATGTGCAAATTGGGATAAGGCTTTTATGTATGGCATAGTTCCTGGCGGCCCAGGGGATGCAGAACAATAGGACAATTGCGACAGGAACCAAGGACCTGATGATCCTTCCAAACAACGTTTCAGTCCGAAGGCAATGGTCTAAAAGACAGATCAAATTTCGGACGTCGCAAGGACGTCCCTCCATGCCATGCGGCATAATAGATGCAAAAAAACGGCGAAGCCGTGGAGGGTCTTGGTTTTGCCTTTGGCAAGCGTCGCTTCGCTTGGCTATGTCGCGACCGTGGTTTAAAGAATTTCCTTCACTGGGAAATTGATTTAAGCATGATTTGTTTTGGAGATGATTGTCACGCAGGCGGAAATATATGCAGATGGCGACAAAAGGCAGCACAAGCAGGAAAACCGGCTTTGTATGTATCAGGAAGGCGAATACTATGCAGAATCCCAAGACGGACCACCTGTAGAAGTTTTTCATGGTGCTCAGGAAGTAACAGGATGAGAGAAACAGGGTCACGGCGAAAACTTCTGATGTGGAGAACTTCACATAAATGAACGTTGCTCCGAGAGTTGCATAAAGGACGGCAGCGGTCAATGCCGCCTTTTTCCCATAAAGATTTCTTCCGATCATGAAGACGAGAAGGATGTTGAGCATATCAAGGAGGAAGTTCAGGATCTGCGGGAGCATAGCAGAGGTTTTACCAGAGATCAAGCTCATGGATGCGAGAAGGACGGGATAGCCAGGGGCACGTGTGGACTGGGTGAAAAATCCCTCCGACCAGGCGCCGAAGAATTTTTTGTCGGCGATGTTTGAGGCCAGCTCAAGATAGTTTACCTCGTCGATGTTCATACCCTGTTGATAGTCCGGAGACGGACCGCTATGGGAAATAACAAGGGCTCTCAGCAGAAGACCGAGGAGAATTAGGACAAGGGCTGATATTTTAAGATATTTGTCCATTACAGCTCAATAAATATTGGATTTGCGATAAGGAAACCTGCTCCGCCGGAAATGTAGAATCTGATATAATGGCGGGATAATCCTTTATCGAATTCCGATGCCGGTATCTGTTCAAGCAATGTGAAATTGTCCAAGTTGATCTTTTTTCTTGAGAATTCCTTGCCATCAACAATGATTTTAATTTCCCCTGGATATTTCTCTGTCCTGTTTTCAGTCTGGACTTTGCCTTTGATGTTCAGGACGATCGGGAATCTGGGGCTGAACTTGACAAGTTCGCCGGGACCGCAGATGCAGATTCCGTTTTCGACGGTCGCATTTTGAAGAACAAGGCGATTACCTGAAGATGATGATACGGCATAAGAACGTCCTGAAAGGATCGCCGAGGTGACATTCCGCTGATCCATCTTTTTTGAATTTATGACGGTTTGAATGAATGATATGTCGCCGCGTCCATGGTAGTCGGCCTCTCCTACTATGACAGGCCGTACGGTTCTTTTACCGGAGCAATATTCCCTGAGCATGACGTCCCAGGTTTTCCCGGGCTCATGGGCATGGAAGGCGTCGCCGTATATCCCGGCGAAGCCGTTATGGCCGTAGGTTTGCCCTATGTCGGCAAGATAGGGGAGTGTCAGGAGGGATATGCCTGCGATTTTGTCCTTCATTGTAGCCTCAGGTGCGGACCAGATGACCCCTGCGGAATCTCCGCCGTTCTTTCGGATGTAGTCAATGACCTTCTGATATGGGGCCGGCCCGTAGTTTGAATATTGGCTGAAGCCGGAATGGTAGCTTAATGGTTTGTTGTCGATGCACCAGATTATGCCAAGCAGGATCAAAATGATTCCGGAGATTATCTTAAGTATTTTGTGCTTTACGTATTTATTCCCCTGGGCATCAGAGTAATATGTTTTTTTCAGGGATAGAAGGACAAGCAGTCCAATTGCGGAAATAATGATGGGAAGCAATGAAACAATGAATCCGGAAAATGAAAAAAACATATAATTGTTGTGTATCACCGGAAGCTTCCTGTAGAATTCCGGATCTGAACTTCCGAAGACAGTAAGCTGTTCGCTGAACTGCCTTGTCATCAGGTTGTTCCTGAAGGGGGAGCCTTTCCAGTAGTAGTGGGGGGCGATATCGGCGCCTGGGACGAGAACCATGCCAGGGATCTTTTTTCCAGCATCTTCTATCCTTCTTAAATAGTCTTCAATTCCGTATGAGATTATGCTTTGCCTGTCCATGCCTTTCTTAAGTATGTTCCTGAAAGGAGGAAGTCCGTATTCCCCTCTGACAAGGAATTGATCGCTGAAAACGACGAATTCCAATCCGTTCCTCTCTGCCTTGGAGGCTACGGTTTCAATACCCTCGTTTCCCGCACTTACAGTGGTGTTGACCCTGAAGATTCCGGGATGCCACGACTGGGCCTGCGAGAAAGCCTGCCATGGGAATAGAGCGGAGAACAATATTGAAATAATAAATTTCATACGATAAATATAGGAGGGAAATGAGAAATTGCCTCTTATGAGTTGAATGATTAAGTTGGAGTACAAGTTTCAGCTTACATAACCTCTTGAATATCAAGATAAACCAAAGCTTGTGCTCCAGCGGGCATATTTTAAATACAAATTATTTCCTTGGATGGTTTTCCAAGTAATATGAAATGATGGAGCCCGAGGAATTTCAGAAACGGTATTTTCCCTGTGAGCCTTGCCTTCAAAAGCATGATTTTCAACAGGGGCACGGGAATATGCTGGAGATAGGATTCGTGGGGGAGGAAAATGACCCTGTCCCATTTCTGGATCTCAAATCCGGCATCCTCAAATAATTTCTTCAGAATCGAGCATGGAAGGATGTTTTCATAGGGCTTGATGGTTTTCTTCCTTGTCAAGGACTCTCCTTTGAACAGGCGTTTTAAAAATGTGGGAACGAGTGCTGCGAGCTTCCAGAAACTGGTCATGAATCTTGAAGGGGTGGTGATTATGAGATATCCGTCTGGTTTGAGCACCCTTTTTATCTCCCTGAGGGTACTGCCGGGCTCCTGGAGATGTTCAATGACCTCGTCCATTACCACGATATCAAAAAAATCATCTCTGAAGGGGAGATTCTCTCCATTTGCCGAAGCCGCATGCATTTTTTGCTGGCAGTTCCTGGCTGTTATCTGTTCCTGGAACAAATTCACCCTGTAAGTGGAAATATCTATCCCATAAAAGACAGTGCTGGGGCTGCATTCAGACATTTCAAAAGAAAGCCATCCTGAACTGCATCCGAGATCAAGGACGTAAGAAGGCTTCCTTTCGCAGATGAAGCTCTTTATCCTGCTTTCTTTTTCTGATTCAAGATATTTGTCTGCAAACTGCGGAATTCCGAAGCTTGAAGCATACATCTCCCTGTCTTTGAAACCACCATCTGATTTCTCGTATGCCTGGTCGAAAACTTCCGCATCCCAGCTTGTCGCCGGATCGGAAAGTACGGTTCTCAGGTTCCATACGTTCTTGATTCTGGCATAATGTTTTCCACAGCCGGAGCATGACAGATTATCAACTGCCTGCGACAACTGCCCTTTGCATGAAGGGCATACGAGTGTGTTTTCAATATTCATATTAACTGGATGGTTGGATGAATGGAAAGAATAACAATCCTTTTGTAGAAATGTAAAATGACTTTTCCATTGTTTGCATGTTAGATGGACTCTTTAGTTTCTTTGAGTTCAAGCCCAATCTTCTATTTATCCAACAATCCAAACATCCCTTTTTATGGGTTCCCTTGTGCATATAAGCTATCAGCGTTTCCATATAAAAACCAGTGGTGTATATTTAGGATTGAGGAAATTGCATTTAACTGATCGTTATGATTGCGTAGCAATCTTTTGGAGTGCGCGGTGTCAGCCGCGCTTTTGGATTATCTTAAAGCGGCGCTTACACGCCGCACTCCGAAAGACGCTCCGCGTCAAATCAAGCCTCCGGTTCTGCCGGAGATAAATTGCTTATAATTAGGGTTATCGAACTACCTGTCATTGGGAGAAGGAATGGATCAACAAGTCAACAAGCAGTTGAATATTGCGATGATATTCGATGATTTGATGATTGGTGGATGGACGACTATGGCGTCTGCAATCCCCGGCTTTGACAGGAACAGGATCAATCCTGTCATAATCTGCCTTTTTGGGAAGGGGTACTATGCGGATGTGCTGGAAAAAAGGGGATTCAAAATTCATTTCCTCGGGATCAACAAGCTCAATGCTGTCTTTAAAATTGCATATCTTGCCTGGCTCCTGAGGAAAAACAAAGTTTCCATTGTGCATACGCACCTCCTGCTTTCGCATATGGTAGGGCAGACTGCAGCAGTTATAGCGGGTATACGCGGACGGATAATGCATGTGCATGCGGTTGAGAAGGATCCAGGAGGGATTTACAGCCTCTGGATGAAGTGGATCTCCCGAAACGCATCGATGATAATTCCTGTATCCTGTGCCGTTGAGAAAACCTTTCTTGAAACGTATCCATCGTTTAAGGGGAAATCGAAAGTGATCTACAACGGAATTGACGTCTGCGAATTCCGCAGGAGATTTTCCAGGAGCTGGTTCAAAAGGGCGGACTTCAAAATAGGCCCGGATGATTTCTGTGTTGTCACAGTTGCAAACTTCAAGAGCGAGAAAGGACACAGATATCTGATAGAAGCCGCCACCTTATTGAAAGATGACGGTATCCGCTTCCTTCTTGTCGGCGACGGTTCAGAAAAGGAGGGGATTATGGATGAAGTTACGAGGTGCGGGCTGGATAAGCAGTTTGTTTTCCTCGGCACCAGGGAGGATGTGCCAGAACTTCTTTCGCTTGCGGACATCATGGTTCTTCCTTCAATAGAGGAAGGCTTTGGAATATGCCTCCTCGAGGCGTTTGCCGCCGGAATCCCTGTATTGGCTACAGATGTGTGTGGGATTTCAGAAATTGCAGAAAATGGAAAAGATGCAATTCTTATTTCGGCATCAAACCCACAGGAAATTGCGGAAGGGATAAGAAAATTTAAAGAAGATACCGGTCTCAGAGGTTCCTTGTCGGAGAATGCGAAAACAAAAATATTGGATTTCGACATCGGAAAAGTGATCCAGTCCTATACCGATGCCTATTGCCAGATGACAGGCAATAGAAAAGAAGCTCACCACTAATAAACAGTAAGGACACACTAACAAGAATAAATCTTAATTATAACAAAGTCATGAGGTGAATGGTATTTTAGAATAAAAAACATTCAACGCATATACTATGATAGTGTCCTGCTAGTGCAGGTTAGTGGTTAAAGAATCTTGTTTTTCATGTGATTCGCGCGATTCGTGGTTTATATTTAGATTATCATGAAAATCCTTGAATTCATAGATGGTTTCAACTTTGAGAATTTCGGCGGAGCCGGAAGGGTCTTCATTGAGACTGCAAAAATCCTGTCCTCCCAGGGTCATCAGGTCGATGTCATCTGCCGTAATGACCAGACTGGGAATTATGAAAACCCGCATGGGATCAAATTTCATTACTACGACTGCAAATATTTCGGGTTTGTCCCAAAATATATCTACCGGAGAAATTCTATCAGAAAGATTTTTGGCGCATATTTGAAGGATAATGTGCCGGATATGGTAATTATACACTCGGCGACCGCAATCCTGGGTGTAACGGAAAGAATAGTGTCTCTTTCCGCGCCAAAAATCTTTCTTTTCCATTCGCCGTGGTGCGAAGAGCACAGGATAAATGGGAATGAGGCATTTCCATTTAACAGGATATTATATGGATTGAGGAGGAAAAAAGAGCTGGAGGCGCTTAAGACCTGTGATGGAATTATAACCCTTTCAAAATATATGCAGAACCTTATGCTCAAGATCCATCCTGAGATCAAGGGCAGGCCGATGGAGGTGATTCCCGGTGGAGCCGATACAGGGAAGTTTTTTCCGGCTTCAGGAAAGGAGGAGGTGTCAGGTGTCAGGAAGAAACTTGGTATTCCTGAAAACAGTTTCGTATTGATGACCTCGCGCAGGCTTATTCCCAGGACAGGCGTGGACGTCCTAATCAGGGCGTTTGCTTCTGCGAAAACCAAGACAGGCAAGGATATGAAGCTTCTCATAGTGGGGACTGGTTCTCTTCTGGAGGAGCTTAAAAAGCTGACATCATCACTGGAATTGGATAAGGATGTCATATTTACCGGTTTTGTTTCTGAATCCGAACTTCCTTCATGTTATCGCGCGGCAGATCTGTTCATAATGCCGACCCTGGCACTTGAGGGATTTGGTCTTTCCACAGTCGAAGCTATGGCATGTGGTATTCCTACTATAGGTACCAGTATTGGAGGTACTCCAGAGATCCTCCGTGAAGTGTCCGGGGACCTCATAATTAATGGTTGTTCGGAAGACGCCATAGCCGGCAAGATTGCAGAGTTTTCGAAGATGGAGACGCTTCCGGTGCTAAGTGGAAAATCCCTGGAATGTGTCAGGAATAACTTCAATTGGAAGATGTATGTGGAAAGATTGGAAGAATTTCAGGAGCGTCTGACGGCAGGTGGGTGCGTAATCGGTAGCAAGATGTAGAGGTGTCCGTCTCGGACAAAGGATAGAAAATAAGTAAATTTTTACTGAAATATGTACTTCGGTGAAAATTTACAACAGGAGCGAAATGGCTGAACTGAAAAGAATTTCCCAGGTTTCAATTTTCCTGCTATTCATATACGTAGCAAAAAGCGTGCTTGCAATCTCGCTCAGGACATCGGTGACCGCGTGTTTCGGGGCAGGGATGGAGACAGATGCGTATTTTGCAGCTTTCACAATACCACAGTTGCTGAGCGATTTTTTCATTGGAGGGATACTCTTTGCGGTTATAATTCCAGTCTTTCAGAAAAGAAAAGCGGATATAGGAGACGTGGAGGCTTCAAAAGACATATCAGCTCTTTTGAATTTGACCCTTTTAATCCTTGCCGCTATGACATTGCTGTACTGTCTTCTTGTCCCTATCCTGATTCCATTGATATTCTCTGGATTCAAGGGACATAAGCTTGAACTTACAATAAGATTTTCATTGATTTTCTCGCCTGCGATAATCCTCATGGGGCTTTCCCTGATGTATATGTCATTGTATAATTCATTCAGAGAGTTTCTAATTCCTTCAGTGGCAGCCCTTATATTTCCAATAAGCTCTTTATTGTCAATATGGTTTCTGCCTGGTTCGTGGGGGATAGAGAGGCTTGTATATGGAAATCTGGCAGGTTCGGCGTTGGGGCTTTTAATAATGACCGTCCTCATCAGCAAAAGGATAAAATGGCGCTGGAACTGGGATCTTTCCAATCCGCTGATCAAGGCCACAATGTTCCTTTCATGGCCGGTTCTTTTGGAAAGCGTCTTTTCAAGAATGGTACCTGTTGTCCATAAGAGCATTGCATCAGGACTTCCGGAAAGTAACGCTATCACCCTGATAGCTCTTGCACTGTTCATAATAGACTCGATAACAGGATTTATCTCCGGGCCAATATCCACTGCGGTTTATCCTCTGATGGGACAGCAGAATATTGAAAATGATGAAAAAACAGTTTTTCAGACATTTTTCAAGTCTCTCAAGGTGATTTTCTTTCTTACTGTTCCATTCAATATCCTGCTTCTTGTAGAATCCAGGGAAATTGTCGGTTTGCTTTTCGGATATGGCAAGTTCACGCGAGAAGACTGCCTGATCACGGCAAACATAATTGTGATATTGTCCTTTGTAATACTTCCCAATTGCATCCTTAGTCTTTCCGGAAGGATATTCTTTATCTTCCATGATACGAAAACCGTGTCCTTTTGTACTATTGCAGTAGTCTGTGTTTTCATCCCTGTTTATTATTTAGGAGCTTATGCAGGGGGTCTTTACGGACTTGTTCTAGCCGCTGCTCTTGCGACCTTTACCGGTAACATGGTAAGTATGATAGTACTAAAGTTAAAACACAAGGATATCTCCTTTCAGGAGCCTGTGATATATTTATTCAGGATAATTGCCTGCGGGATTGCAATGGGAACAGTGATTGTCTTATTGAATTTGCTTTTAAATAGATTTTCACTGTCTCTCCTGATCAAGTTCCCATTGGCCACCTTATCAGGAGCATTTACATATGTTATGGCATGCAAGGCCCTTAAAATAGATGAACTGGAATTTGTAATGAAAAGAATTCCTGTTTTGAAAGTTTAAATTCAGGTACTGCATATGCATTCGAAGCAGGAGAATTGAAATGGCTCATGAAAGAAGGTAGTTTATTCAGATGGAAGCTCTTATATTTAGGAGATGGCTATGCTGCGGATTTTGTTAACCTGTTTGTTAATATTGGGCATGATAAGCCTATCGAAGGATTTATTGGCGCAGGAAATGGATAAGGATGGCAAGGCCGCCGATGTATTATCTGTCCCCCCCATTGATTCCGTAAGAAAAGTACATGAGACATATCTTGCTCTGGTCAAGAGCTCAAAAGACAGGTATTTGAAGGTTCTGCAGGCATTGTCGCTTGCTGAGCAGAAAAAGGGCAATCTGGACGGGATAGAAGAGTTAAAACCGGAGATTGATATGCTGGGTGAATCGTCTGCAGAAAGCAAGGTGGAATTCAAAAATACTTCAGCTAAGAAAGCCCAGGATATGTTTTGCAAGGAGATGGATACGCTAAAGGGTAGATATCTAACAGATTTGCAAAGAGTACAATCCGAAGAGGTAAAGGCTGGGAAAATAGACAACGCCAAAATGATAAAAGCGTACATCGAGTCCTTGCAAGGACAGCGGGATATGGCATTGGGATCCGATAAGGAAGGAACAGGCATTAAAGCCAATGATCCCAGCTTAAAAAATTTCAAGATACAAATAATCCCTATTCCCGAGTTGTCTGACAAGCAGAAGAAATCAATAGGCAAGCATGTAGATAAAATTGAAGCAACTTCGTATTTTGATGAAAGATACAAACCGGAATTTTCATGTGATGGCAAAGAAAACACCGACTGGGCCCTGAAAGGCAATAAGGGTTCGATAGAATATAATTTTAAAAAGAATATAAGTGTAAGATCAATCATTTTCGCTTCACGAACGGGCAGTGATAGCATTATAAAAGGAAAGGTCGTTATAAACTCAAAATATGAAAACCCATTTGTCAACTATAGTGGAGGAAATGCGCTAGTAGTGTCCTGGCCTCAAATAAAAGTAAATATAAAAAGTATTAAAATCGAATCCCAGGAGGGTGCTGCAAACCCAGGAATTTCCGAGGTTTATATAATGGATAAATAGAAATACTGGCAAGCTAAGCTATGCCACCAAAAGAGCTCTGTATAAATGTATAATTTAAGACAATATCTCAGAAGACAGTATTTCTATCTTTCCACAATTCCAAACTTGTTCAGGCTTCATGAGATGTCATTTTTCAGGAAGTATCTGAAAATAAGGGGAAATGACAGGATCCTTGATGTCGCCTGTGGAATTGGCGTTTATGCTAATCGTCTGGCGAAAAGGGCTGCTTGCGTTGTTGGATTTGACTTGTCATACAATAATATTGCCATTGCTAATCACATCAGGAAGGATAATACCTTTTTCTACTGTGGCAACGCGGAAGAAATATGCCATCCAAACAATTCATTTGACATAGTCATCTCAATATGCGCCATAGAGCATTTCAATGATTCAAAGAAATCCATAGCAGAAATGTTCAGGGTGTTGAAGCCAGGAGGGCAGCTATTGGTCACAGTGGACTCGCTTGAGAATATTAATTCGAGGGAATTCATTGAGTTTCACAGGAAGTTCTGCCTGGTGCAGAAATATTATACCGTTGGAACAGTCCGCAAAGAACTTGAAGCAGTTGGATTTGAAATCAGAACAATAAAACCAATATTGGTATCGCCTTTTTCAGCCACAATGTGTAAATTTGCATTTAAGATCATGAAATGGCCTATGTTATTCGGCATGTATTCATTGCTGGCATATCAGCTGACACTGATTTTGGATAAATTTTCATCAGACAGGAACTCTGGGATAATAATAGCCGTATATGCGTTAAAGACTAAGGAATGATCGAGATTTCAAAGAAGTTCAGAGTCTTCCCTGGAGAATATTACGTCAAAACAGTCGGTCGTAAATTTATCTTTTAGCCTTATGGGTCTCTCATATCCTTCGAAAGTTATATAATCGTACGCACTGTAGGAGTTCTTTATATAATATGCTGAAAAACCTTTTCCTGAGAAAAAGCTGAAGATGGATTTAACCTTTTCAGGACCAAGCTTGTCAGGAGTGATTTCCATGCAGAATTCAACATCTTCTGGCAGTTTGTCAAAGACAGGGATCAGTCCCTGAATGACCTCCCATTCAGCACCTTCGACATCTATCTTGAACAATTTTATCCTGCTTATCTCCGCAGGGAGGATTATTTCCGACAAAGGAAGTCCTTCAATATCTAACGTAGTGTTATTGCAGTAAAGACCGGAAATTATGGTTGCAGCTCCCATGTGCATGCCTATGGGATTGTACAGTGTGATTTTTCCCTTGTGTGACGTTGCAGCACAGCAATATCGTCTTATGGTATTTATGTTGTTGGAAGAGATATTGGTCTCCAGCAGATTGAAATTTGCAGGCATGGCTTCAATTGCAAGGACAGAGAAATAAGGATTCTGTCGGGCCACAAGAAGGGAATAATATCCGATATTTGCACCGACATCAACAAATATGCGATTCCTGTCGTTTTTGATACGCGAAAGCATCCAGTGGCTTATATGAGGCTCCCATATTCCAAAGTAATATAAGAATCCCTGTATTACATCGTTTGACTTTCCGGACACGGTGAATCCAAATTTTGTCTTCACAGTGAAGCACCGCTCCCTCCAGGCAAACCTAGTCCATAGAAATTTCTTTAAAAATGCCGATGGTGAATATCGTATCCAAAGCCTGGCAATAGGAACCAATGCAAGCCCTAATTTGTCTTTCACGTTCATTTTAGCGAAGACCCGTCATTTATGTCTGGAAATGGATAAAACGACTACAAGATTAATAAAAGCCGATATTACTAAAAGGCAATCACGCAATAGAAAAGAATGCCTGAAGTGGTATAATTAGGAATTGAGATGGCAAGACGGGATGATGATCTATGAAAAAAATGCTGATGATAGTTCCTGAATATCCTTTCCCATGCAAATGCGGAATGACCTTCCGGATTGGAGACATGTGCCGGAATATATCTGACGTTGTGGAACTTCATCTGTTTGTCTGCGGCACGGGAAAAGAAAGTAACTCTTTGGAGGGAAAGGAATTATTCAAGTCAATATCCTTTGCTCCTGTTACTGCTTCCGGAAATTGGTTCCATGAAACATGGCTGAAAGCATACAGAAGGATTGCCAAGCCGCTATTCGACAATAAGATATATCTGTCCGAACATGTCCTTAAAAAGCTTTCTGACATGCAGAGGGAATATGCCTATGACATTGTCATGGTGCATACCCTGCTTCTCTCGAGAGCCCTGAAAGCATTTCCCAGACATGTTCTCCGGATCCTTGATCCGCATGACATATGGTATCAGCGTTATCTTGAATTCTTAAAAATCGGAAAAGGACCTCTCCTTTTACATTTCAGGAATCTTGAGCGGGAAATGGAGCTTTATAAAAATGTAGATTTGGCAATTGCCATTTCATTGTGGGACTGGGAATTCATGACAAATCATGGGATACATCCCTTATATGTTCCTATTTCATTCAAGCCAAATCCATTACCTGAAAAGATACCACAGGGTGCAGATATCCTTTATGCTTCAGGCAATGGATATGCGAATATTGATGCCATCCATTTTTTCATTAAAGAAATTCTTCCAGCAGTAAAGAGGGCTGTTCCAGAAGTGAGATTTATGATTTCCAATGCATGCGATGAGCTTAAAAGGGAATATTCCGGTTGTGAAGTAATTAAGACACTTCCTTATTTTGAAGACATAAGGGAAGCGTATCAGCTTGCAGATCTTGTCGTTGTCCCGTTGAGGGTTGGAAGCGGACTCAAGATTAAAGTAATAGAATGTTTTTCTTTGGGGAAACCTGTAATCTTGTCTTCTTCAGCCGCACAGGGAATATCTCTTTCAAATTATGAGCAGGAATGTATTTCAAGCGATCCGGTGATTCTTGCCAGTGAAATCATAAAAGCCTTAAAACAGCCTGACTACAGGAGGAAACTAGCTTCCAGTGGACTTGGCATAACAAGGGACGAGTATAATCCTGAGAAAGTATATGGAGAGCTTAGGAAGAGAATTTCAAACTGAACCTTATCGCAGCAGTGCTTCTAATCTGCTGTAAACGGCGGAGAAACTGAAATTTTGCATGGTCATTCCCACCGCAGCTTTTCCCATGTCATATCTCAGCCGGGTATCTTCAATGAGAATTTTAAGTTTTTCATAAAATCCGGAGTTGTCGGACATATTTTCGAGAAATCCTGTTTTCCTGTCCTGGACGACTTCTGGAACACCTCCGACTTTGCTTGCAACAACCGGCAGTCCGCAGGCCTGGGCTTCAGCTATGGAATTTCCAAAACTCTCAAACATTGTGGGACTTATAAAAATGGAATGTGCCCGATAAAAGTCGGGCATTTTACCGTAAGGCATGCATGGGGACCAACAGAACCTGTCAAGACATCCAAGCTCCTCAATCTTTTTCTTCAAACAATCGATTTTTGACTTTCTGCATTCATCTATGGCTGAGGAGCCTGCGACAGAGAAGTGGAGATTGCTGTATTTTTTGAGCAGACCGGGCATTATTTCTATAACTACATCGGCCCCTTTCTCCCTTGAAAATCTGCCGGCGAAGCAGATTCCGATCTTTGGAGTTTCTACTGGATTAGGCAGTGGATGGAATAGTGCAGTATTGACAGCATTTGGAATTATTGTAATCATCTTTGATTCTAAATTATAATAATTTGCCGCAAGATTCGCAATGGCTGACGTGGGCGCAGTATATTTATTGAAGCGATTAATAAAATCAATTTCTTTCCTGTGCAAGTATTGGTTTATAGGACTATTTGAAATACCAAGTTTATTGAATAAATATCTTGGACACGCGAAGTCCAATTTCATCTGATAATTGTTCGTTGGTGGCAGGAAAATATATTCAAGAAAACTTTCATTGAAGAACACGGTATCAATCCTGTTTGCTTCGATGATCTGCGGAAGAGCCCTTGAGAGGGAAGATGCGAATTTTACAATGTCAATATCGGAGGGGGTTGAATTTTCCGTTATAACAGGGATATGCAAACGATGTCCAAGACTCCATTGCAGGCTTTTAATGCAAAAGTATGGATTTATTACAATCAAATGGAGATTTGGAGGCAGGTCTTCTCGGAGAAATGCTGAGTTACGACTGGATATGAAAAAGACCTCATGTCCCGATTTGGCTAGCATCAGAGCCTCATTTGATGCGGAAATGCTAACCCCGTTTGTCTCGAATGAGGAGGACACTATGGCGATTCTTTTTTTATTTACATTCATGTATGCCGTATGTCATTATGTTATTCCTCTAACGTGCTATATTATATATCGTAAGATTTATATTTAATACTGTAAATGCGTATAAATCCGGATCGATCCCATGAGATTTGCAAAGGACATCATAAGGAAAATGTTTTCGGTTTCTGGATATTCCATTGGAAGAATCCAGAAGCCATGCAACGCCGAATACTTTTATCTGACAAAATTCCTGAACTATTATCTTGAAAAGAAAGGGGCGTTCTATTTCATCCAGATAGGGGCAAATGATGGTGTAACTTTTGATCCCATTCGGGAATTCATCATTAGGAATCCCGGAAAGGTGAAGGGGATTCTTCTTGAACCGATGAAGGAGGCATACTCAAAGCTGGTCGGGAATTACAAGGACTTTCCTGATATCATCAAGGAAAACCTTGCCATCCATAATACTGAAAAGGAGATGACTCTTTACAAGGTTGATCCTGCAAAAAGGGAACTGCTTGAAAAATGGTCTGGAGGTATGGCATCATTTAATAACGAGCATCATAAGCTTTCCAACACCCCCAAGGAGTTCATTCTGGAAGAAAAGGTGAAGTGCATATCTCTGGAAGAGTTGTTGCTCAGGCATGAAGTCAAGAAACTTGATTTGCTGCAGATAGACACAGAGGGATATGATGCGGAAATTATAATGAACATTGACTTTTCAAGAATTAAGCCATCTATCATTCGTTTTGAACATGGATATATGGATAAAATCATGGGCAAGGATAAAGTCGAGGCAATCTTAAAGCTACTTAATGACAATGGATATCAGATAATCATTGAAAGTTATGACGCTACTGCATATCAGCCATTTCTAATAATTTGATCCGATAGGGAATTGTATTTCAAAACCACAGGCAAGATGCCTATGTTACATTTAAATACAGGTGAAGGAGTTTTTATGAAAAAAAAAGCTCTGATTTCAGGGATAACTGGTCAAGATGGGAGTTATCTTTCCGAACTTCTTCTTGAAAAGGGTTATGAAATCTACGGTATAATCCGCAGGGTTGCGCTGGAAGATCCCGGCAATAGGTTAAAGCGTATTGAGCATATAAAAGATAAAATAAATCTAATACCTGGTTCCTTGGAAAGCTATCCCAGTCTTTACAAGATATTTAACCAGATAAAGCCCGACGAAATCTATCACCTTGCTGCCCAGAGCTATGTCAGCTACAGTTTCGAGGACGAGTTTTCCACCCTCAACACAAATATAAATGGAACGCATTTCATGCTTTCCGCGTTTAAGGACATAGCTCCTGAAGCAAAATTCTATTTTGCAGGCTCCAGTGAAATGTTTGGAAAGGTCCGAGATGTTCCGCAGAATGAGGAAACTTCTTTTCATCCGAGATCTTCTTATGGAATATCAAAGGTGGCTGGCTTTGATCTTACAAGGAACTATCGAGAGGCATATAATTTGTTTGCATTGAGCGGGATTCTTTATAACCATGAATCAGAGAGACGTGGTTTTGAGTTCGTCACACGCAAGATCACCTCTCATGTCGCAATGATAAAGCATGGCATAAAGGATTCTCTTGAACTTGGAAACCTAGATGCTAAAAGGGACTGGGGGCATTCAAAGGATTATGTAAGGGCGATGTGGCTGATGATGCAGCAGGACAAGCCGGATGACTACATAGTGTGTTCCGGGGAAGCCCACACTGTACGTGAATTCTGCGAAAGGGCATTTGCGGTGGCAGGGCTTGACTACATGAAATATGTAAAGGTCAATCCGACGTTCTATCGTCCAGCCGAGGTTGATATACTATTGGGAGATTATTCAAAGGCTAGGAAGATACTTGGATGGAAACCAGAAATATCATTTTCAGAACTCATAGAACGCATGGTCAAAAGCGACCTTGAATATTTTGGGAAAATAAAAGCGTAATAGCATTATAAATAAATTATTGAAAATAATTTATAAATGAGGTTATGAATGCAGGATGAACGAACTGAAAAATCTTATTCAGATACACTGTCCCGCATGGGACATTCGTCATTATCTATGGTTAAGACAGCAGGTTATGATGCCTGGTATGGCAACGTTCTTCCCGAGGATAAGAATGCGGTTATTTATGATTATGGCTGTGGGCATGGCGATTTCCTGGAATACCTTTCTCTTAAGGGATATAAAGTCATATCGGGGGGTGATATAAATTCAGAATGTGCGCGTGTTGCCACTGAAAGAGTTCGTGTACCGATAGATAAAATTGGAGAGATGAAAGAATTTTCAAAGATAAACAGAGGCAAGTATGACTTCATTAACCTAAAGGATATAATCGAGCATATCGATAAAGAATCCCTTGTTGAATTCCTTTCTGATATTAGAGAAACATTGAGGCCAGATGGATTTATTATTGTGTCATGCCCTCAAATATGTGGATTTACTTCCCTATTTACGCTTTACGATGATTTTACACATAAGACATTGTTTACCGAAAACAGTCTAAAATACGTCTTGAATTCTGCCGGGTATGTAAGAATTGAATTCATAAGGCCTGAAATCCCGTTTAGCCTCAACCCATTGAAGATGATTTCAAGGATGGCAAGATTTGCCTGGTTCCAGATCATTAGATTGATATATCGTATGGAGAGGCCTGGTGAAAGGATGCCGCCAATTCCTGGAGACAGGATTGCTTGTAAAGCCTGGAGAGGGTAAAAGAAAATGAGAGTTATGTTTGACAGTTCTGCGCTTTTCCACGCCAGCAGGGGAGGCGGTGTATACAATTATCTCCTGAAGTTGCTTCCGTTGCTCTCCGTCAAAGTTACATGCGACGGTGGAAGGATGTCGTTTCTGCATCTTCATTCGAGAAAGGAATTCCAGCCTCCGGATTTCATGAATGCGATGGATGTGCGGAATTTCTATTTTCCTGTAAAGCTCCTTAACAGGCTCTGGATCAAATATGAAATTCCGGACATGTCTCTTTTCTATAAGGATGTCGACATATTCCATTCTCCGCACTTTTCCCTCCCTGTCATGTCAAAGGCAAAAAAGATACTGACTGTGAACGACATAACATATTTGAGACACCCGGAATATTTCCATGAAGCAGGCAAGAAGCTGAATGAATATGGATATAATTTCCTGCTTCCAACAAACATCAGACGAGCAGACAGGATTATTGCCATTTCAGAATTCACAAAATCGGACATAATCGAATATTTTAAAATACCGGAAGAGAAAATATCGGTTGTCCACATAGGGTGTGACATTCCTCTCAAGCTGACGCCGGAAGAACGATCTTCCATATTAGCCGGATTTGGGCTGATTGGAACTGAATACATTTATTTTCCGGCCGGCACATTGGAGCCCAGGAAAAACATACGATTGACAATAGAGGCGTTCAAGAAGGCTGGAATTAAAGGAATGAAGATGGTCATTTCCGGGATTGGCGACTATTCCTGGCTGGACAGGATTGCTGGTGTCGATAATATTCAAATTGTACGATGGGAGAACGAGAATCAGAAGAACGCCTTGTTCCAGGGGGCCGCATTTGTAGTATATCCCTCCCTTTACGAAGGATTTGGAATGCCGGTAGTTGAGGCCATGGGCAATGGGAAGGCTGTTCTGACATCGAATACGACCTCCTTAAAGGAAATAGCGGATGGATATGCCCACATGGTGAATCCGGAAGACGAGGAGGGCATTTCGCAGGGAGTTAAGAGAATTTATGAAGATATAGACTATAGGAATGACCTTGAAATGAAATCGACAGTCAGGGCTGAAGATTTTACTTGGGAAAAGATGGCATCTCAGACATATGATGTCTATAAAAGATTACTTTCTTCCTGAGGAAGGGATGAATGGGAACTTCATTTCGCGTCAATGTTTTTATATAGCTGTAGAGTGCTTTCAGCACAACGTCTCCATGTGTATCCTGAAGTGAAATCCAGCCCCTTCTTCCTGAATGACTCATACAAAGCCTTGTCTTCCAGCATCTGTTTGATCTTTTGAGAGATATCATCTGGATCCTTGGGATTGCAATAACAGGCCGTTCCACCTGTGGATTCCTTAAGAGAAGGGATGTCCGATACAAGGGCAGGAGTCCCACATTTCATTGATTCGAGAGGAGGGGAGGCCCATCCTTCGTAAAATGAAGGGAAGATAAACAGTTTAGCCAAGTTGTATAGATATGCAAGATCATGGGATGCCGGATTAATATAATCGATGAAAATAACCTGATCCTGGATTCCCAACAATCGTGTCTGCTCTACGTAATTATTTAAATAAGCAGTTTTTCCTCCTACAAGCACAAGATTGAAATTATTTCTATTAACCAATGGAAGTTTTGAATATGCAGTCAGTATCCCCTGGATGTTCTTATTGGGTTCAATTGAGCCAACATAAAGGAGGAAATCCTTTTCCGGCAGTGAATATTTTCTCATAATGGATACTCGATCTTCCCTGCAAAGATCATATTTGCGGAACTCTTTGCCAATGCCGAGGGGGATCGCCGTAATCATGGAAGATTTTATACTGAAAATCTCTTCAAGTTCCTTTTTATTAGTTTCGGATACAGTTATGAAATGATTTGAAAGTTTAATCGTCTTTTCGAGCCGTTCAAGGACTGTCTTTGACTTATTTGGATCAGCGAACTCCGGGTGTTTCTGATAAAGGAATCCATGAATCGTTGTAATAACTTTTTCTCCGGAAGTTGGAATATAAGCATATCCACCCGGGAAATGCATCAAATCGGCTTCCCCGTTCGTCCAAAAGGAACCTTTCGGAAAAGAGGCAAAGGCCCATGAAGCTTCTAGAAGTTTACCGGGGATTGAAGAGAAGACATTATGGAAATTAGTATTTGATATCTTTGGAGGAGCAGAGCTGATGTCAGGCTTATATCCCAGATAAATGATTGAAAAAGCATCTTCATGGTCGATTTCGGAAAGTTCCATGATAAGGTTATCCGTATAGCGTTGGATTGCCCTTATATCGTTTATTGCTGGAGTACCGTCTATTGCTATATGCATATTATCCTGTTGCCTGTTAGAATATTAATCATTGGAACAGATTACTGGCATGAACCTTTATAGAGTTTTATCAAATCTCTGTCAGACAGAATCTGCTTTCCTTTCCTTCCCATGAAGTATAAACCTGAAGCATAATCCAGTGTTTTTGGTTTATTGATCAGATAATAGTCAAAATACTTGAAATAGAATGATGTTAATCTTGCGAATATCCCAACCAACTTGATCATAATTCTTGATGCAGTGAAGCTCAGAAGAAAACTCTGGTATGACCATGCAAGAGCCATTCCTGGCCCGCTGCCTGCTCCACTGTCAATCTCTTCAAATCTTCTAAACAAGCGCCGATGTCCTAAAAATGTAAATCGAGTAAAGTCATATGGGGCGCAATGTACTTGCTGCATGAAGGGCGTTTCTGCATAGACTAACCCATTTTCATTCAAAACCCTATGGATTTCTTCAACGCATCTGTTGGGATCAACTACATGTTCCAGCACTGCCTGTGCTATTACACAATCAAATGATTCATTCATAAATGGAATATTATGTGCATCACATATTAAACCTGTACGGGGACCAAAGGATACATCGCTTTCTACCAGAACCAGAGACTTATTATTTACCAGAGTTTCCATGCCTTGTCCTAATGTACCGCCGCCAATCACCAAAATTCGAGGAGTAATTGATTGTTTCTGGAGCAGATTAATTAACCGACTGTAGTTTTCATCTGCTTTGATATTCCTGCTGATTGTTGGAATAAAGAACCGTATAATTTTCTTTATGTTCTCCCCTATGCCTACGGCAAATGGTTTTTTATATGAAACAAAGTCATCGATAGAAAAAATACTCAATTTATCGTTAAGCAATACTGGGATACCAGCCACTATCGGGAAATGAGCAGCACATTTGGAATTTATACAGATAAATTGCTTGTTTTCCAATATCATCAGTTTTGCATAACATATTGGACAACACAATAAATCCTGAACGGATTTAGGAATTCGGATTTTTTCTTGCATAAGTTGCCCCTTTTTAAAAATAAGGTCTTAACCGATTGCCCGCAGCTGAGATCATTTCTAAGTCCATCAGGCTTCTAAGGCGGGTAAACTTATTGCCGGCAATAGAATCGTTTGTTTTTCCCAATATTTCAATCAGCAATTAAAATAGCGTTTGTTATGGTTATAGTCAATTATTTGCATTTTAGGTATTAACATATAGATTCATAGATATTGTTCGAAGGGATTAATTGGAATCAAACATGAACTCTGATTACAGTATAATAATACCTGTATTCAAACTGGCGGGAAACAAGTATATCAATCAACTCCTCCAGTCCATTGCTGAGCAGGCGCACAGACCTTTGGAAGTCCACATAGTCTCAGGAGATTCGAGACAGGGCAGGTCAATTAACTACGGAGCATCAGTTTCCAAGACAAAATATATAGCTACACTTGATGACGATAGCATTATTGACGACGCCAGTCTTTTTGAAAAGCTGGTAAAAGCAATGGAATCTGACACTACGATAGGTATTGGTGGTGCTTCTTGTTTAATCCCCGGTGATGCCTCTCCTCTTCAAAAAAAGGCAATGAGGGAAATACCGAGGAGATTTTTCCCGGTACAGAAAAATAATATTGATTCAGACATGGTTCAGCATCCTTGCCTAATAATGGAGAGGGAGTATTTCAATAGGATAGGAGGGGAGGATGAATCTCTTGTCAGGGGATTGGATCCAGTACTTAGAAAAAAGTCAAGGGATGCGGGCAAACGTGTAGTAATCATAGCTGATACCTGGGTATATCATGCACTCCCTTCCTCCATCTGGGAAATCATGAAGATGTACTACAGGAATGGACGCGGTTCAGGTTTTGCACTTAAATATTATCCTGAAAAGATACTTGAACTTACTGATGGCTATGACAAAGGCTCATTTGTTGAAAAAAGGCCAGTGTCATACAGGTTCATAAGAAGGGTTATTTACGTACTGACATCGCTCATGAATTTCAAATTCATACGATTTCTGATGGAGATATCATATACTGCTGGAGTGATAAAGGAATATCTGTACCCCGGATATACTCTCAAGAAACCTGAAATAGATGGCATAAGTACAAGTGAAAAAGCCGGATATCCCTTCAAGTGCATTCTTCATGAGGTCAAACTTAGGAAGTAGCATAGGCCTTCATCCAAAGCACAAGGGACGCAATCATCCACAGGCGCATCTGGTGATTCATTTTACCGGACTGGTGATTGCTCCAAAGTTTTTCTACAGAATCTTCACTAAGATAGTTATTCCAGGAGTTTTTGTTATCAAAAATAAGCGAATTCATCCAATCCTTTAACTGCCCCCGCCTGATCCATTCTGTAAAAGGCATAGAGAATCCTTTTTTTGGCAGGCCGGCGGCATGTGGGAGATTCCTTCTCAAGGCGATTTCTCTAAGTATCGCTTTGGATTTCCCCCCTTCTTTTTTTCTGTTTATAGAAATCCTGTTTGCGAATTCCGCAAAACGGTGGTCAAGGAAAGGAGAACGGCATTCGAGAGATACAGACATTGAAGCTATGTCCAGTTTCACGAGGATGTCATCGCAGAGATAGAGACGCTGGTCGGCCTCCATCCACTTCTCAACAGGATTGGAAGATGAGGCTGAATTATAATATTCAGTGAATTTCTCAATGTCCATTCGTCTTGATACGTCAACTTGAGACATGAAATCGCCATTGAAAACATTTTCTCTCCATTTTCTATGGTAAAGCGGAGCTGTGTTCTCACCTTTTAAAGGAAAAGGAAAAGCAGAGCTAATGGAGTCTGATAGGACCCTGTCGCAATTTTTAGCTGGTAATAATCCAGATAATGAACCAATAGCTTTTCTCAGGGGAAATGGTAGCAGGCCGAATGTGCTATAAAAATTATTCTTCAAATAACCGTTATAACCGGCAAATATCTCATCCCCTCCATCACCAGTCAGGGCTACTTTGACAAAATTCCTAGTATCCCTGCTTACGTAGTAGGTCAGGATCGATGAATAGTCGGAACAGGGCTGTCCATAGTGAACAGCAAGTTTTTCCGCAACGGAAATGAAGTCGGGAGTGACTCTAAAATCGTGATGGTCGGTTTTCAAAATTCTTGCGGTTTCAGCCGCAGCCTCTGATTCATCTGTAAAATATTCCTTGCCTGTGCTTATTGTGAAGGTCTTGACAGATTCTGAGGAGTACTTTATCATTGATGACGTAACCAGTGCCGAATCTATACCCCCTGAAAGGAATGAACCGAAAGGGACATCCGATCTGAGCCGGATCCTAACAGACTCGTCGAAAAGTGCCTGAAGCTCTTCGAGATTCACAGAGTTAACTTCTCCGGTGACAGAAGGCTTCCAATACTGTTGGATTATGTTTGTTCCTTTCTTCCTGAGCAGGAAGTGTCCTTGTTGCAGTGAAAAAACATTATTATATACAGTTGCAGGATTTGGGATGAATCCGTAACGGAAATACTGGGCGATTGCAGTTTCATTGGTCTCATTGGACTTGAAAGCCTCAAGTCCAAAAAAGGCCTGGAGTTCCGAAGCAAAATATAAGCAACCATTCTTTTCAAAGTAATAAAGGGGTTTCTGCCCGAAACGGTCCCTGGCCAGGAAAAGCACGTCCTTTGAAGAATCGTATATGCAGAATGCGAACATACCTACAAGATGCTGGAGCATGTTTTCTCCGTATTCCTCCCAGAGATGGACAAGGACTTCAGTGTCACCCTTATTCTTTAAAGAGTGCCCTTTTTTTATGAGAGAGTCTGCGAGTTCGATGTAGTTGTATATTTCCCCGTTGAAAACAGTCCAGACGGTGCCGTCTTCGTTGGAAAGGGGTTGTTTCGAGCCTGCAAGATCGATTATTGAAAGCCTCCTATGACCGAGGAAGACATTGCCGGAGATGTCGGGAATGCTGGTTCCATGGAAAGCTGAAGGTGTTTTTCCTGGAGAAAGGCATGCATATCCAAAATCATCCGGTCCACGGTGTGCAAGGGACGAGGTCATTTTAATTATTGATATAGATAATCCGCAGGGATTAGTGTTTGAAATTCCTGTTATGCCGCACATTGGATGAAACCCTGTATTATTTTGCCACTTGGCGATTACCTTCAATAGTCCTTAAAAAATTACCGGAAAGATAGCAAAGAGCATACATTAATCCAATCAGTTTGAAAGTTAAAAGATAATATAGGATTAATAGAAGAACTCTTCCCTCCCTATATAGCAAACCCCTCTTTGGCGTGAATTTTTCTTTGAAGCCGGAATCCAACTCAAGAACAAGTTCGGGATGATTTAACCGGACATCTGCCGAATTCCTCCCTTTCAAATAAGCCATTTTCATGAGATTGCCGAAAGTCTCAGGCATAGGATGGTAAGCCCAGGAGTCTGGAGCCACGCAGATTCTCAGCCCCGCCTGTCTTACCCTATGGCGCAGATCAGGATCGGTTCCAGAGATTATATCTGGATTCTCCCATCCGACATCCTTGAACAGCTTTGCAGGTATGCAGAGGCACATATGGGATACCATGTCGCTGTCGACCAGTTCCTTCTGGACTGGAAAAAGTGATCGGGGCACCTGTTTTGCCGAGACCATCTGGAACCAGTTTGAATCTTCTGGTATGAGTTGGGAAGGTCCTGTCATTCCGACATCGGTCCTGTCGAGAAATGGCTTTAAAAGATTTTCTATCACGCTGTCGTTTCCGAGTATAACATCATCGTCAATGAAAACATAATAGTTACCGGAAGCCTTTTTCACACCTTCATTTCGAGCTTTTCCATTCGGAGATACGCCGACGACAACAATAACCTCAGATGGCTTCAGGGTCTGTGTATCAAGCTGGTTCTTCAATTTATCGACGTTGCCGCCCCTGATGCCGTCAAATGAAGGAATTATGACTGAAATTTTATAATCCATTGGACTTACCGGCTTTTATGACAAGGGATTTACTGGTTCCATTATTTTGTTCCTTGATTCTTTTAATTTCAAATGATACAGGAGCATTATGATGGCGAGGATGAACCAGAACGCCTCCATATTTATGATGGTATAGAAGTTAGTTATGGTAATTCCATGGATAAGTATTCCTATATGTCCTCCCATGAAACCAAGGGCAAGACCCTTGGAGAAATCATCATCTACACCTTTGTAGAAAATAAAAACAGTTGTGAATATGATTAGATTTAGATATATGAAGATCAGCAATCCCAAAATACCAGTATCATAAAGTTCAGCGACATATTGATTATCAAAGAAATATAGAGGTTTTGATCCTACGCCGTGTCCGAACAGGGGGTATTTCTTAATTTCAGGTATAGCCCAGTTCCAGGCGTCATATCTTGCTTTCATGGATGAATCCGCCGTAGGTCCTTTTTTAATTACATCTCCTATAGATTCCACCTGATATTTTATGTCATCGGTATGCTTGGTCAAAATAACTTCAGCCGTCTGACTTGTAATAAAGATAGAGCCTATTTGATATAGAAGGGCAAAAGATGACAACGTGGCGACAATAATTATGAATTTTACATTTCTGGAAAAATAGGCAACAACCACAAGAATGAATGGAATGCTTACATACGCGCCCCTTGACTTTGTCATCATGATGGCAAGGGCGAATAAAGAGATCAGTACAACATAGATTGATATCCACTTCTTGTCCCTGCAATGGATAAAAAGACCGATGGCAACACCAAAGATTATCAGGTAGAAATCAGCAAGGGTGTTGGCCCTTCCAAATCCTGCAGTTGCAGTCGAGCCGCCTGCTGCAAGCTCGGACATGGGCAAGACCGTGAATTGAGCGATGCCGATGACTGAAACGGCCGCTGCGCCTACAAGGAAGAGTCTTATTGAAAGCCATGCGTCATCTTTGGTTTCCATGAGGTTGTAGGTCATGAAGAAGATCCAAAAATATTCCAGCCTTTTCATTGAATAAAGAATTCCTTTGTTAAGCTGTACGGTATTCTGGAGAATGCCGAATATTGTGGCAATAATTATAATTAAGGACATGGCAAGAATAGGCTTATATAGCCTGCTTTCCTTAATGCTGGAAAGAGACCTTGTTTTTGCGCGGTTTAAAACCCAGCCTATGGAAACGAGCAGAAGGACAATATCTTCAAATCTTATAGTGGCAGGCCGTACATTGTCTTTTCCTCCTCCGACCGGCATATCTGTTGAGATCATTACAAAGAAGAGCATTATGAACAGTCCAAACCGCGGAAAGTAGAAAGTAGCGATTGCCATGGACACGCCTAAAAGAGCAATAATTGGAAGATATGGATTATCCAATGAAATTGAAGCAAAATTTCTCAGTTCAACTTGTGCGGCTGCGAAAGTCCTGGTATATGAGGCGCCAAGCGCGTCCGGAATCATGGCGCAGAGGAACACGCATATGATCAGCAAGCATATTTTTAGTTTTTCAGACATTTGCAACTTGTTGCTGTTATAAAATTTTGTACATAGTACTAAATTTTATTAATATAGCTCAAAATATTTAGTTAGCATTTTATCAATGCTGAATCCTGAAGCCTTTTTCCTTCCGGATTTGCCCATTTCCTGTCTTTTTTCAAGGGAGGAGCATAGCTCCAGGATTTTTTCGGAAATTGAGATTGCATTATCAGGGCTGACCAAAAATCCTTCGGAGCCATTCTCTATAAGTTCCGGAATTCCCCCGACATCAGTGGAGATCACGGGAACGCCAGATGCCATTGCTTCAAGGACGGCCAAGCCGAAACCTTCATAAAAAGATGGCATTGCAAATATGTCGGAGGCAGAAAGATATGTTTCCACATCTTCATGGAATCCATATAGGGATAGCCTGCCTGAACCAATAATATCCTTGTTAGTTTCAAGCAGTTCATCTTTTAAAGGGCCTTCACCGAGAATCCCGAGTTTGAGATTGTCATTTGACTTAAGGGCCTCCCTGAAGGCTGAGATCAGGACGGAATGGCCTTTTTCAGATGAAAGCCTTCCGACGCTGAGAATCAGCATGTCAGTTTCAGAGAGGCCCAGTTGTTTCCTGTTCCTAATACGTGACACATCATCGAAATTGAATCTGGCAAGATCAATGCCGTTTGGTATAATAATAGTATTTTCCTGGGTTGACAGCTTCAAACTCACACATATGTCTCGTTCGTCTTTGCTCAGGACTGTCAAGAAGTGCTGCTTCTTTCCGGCAAACCGTTCTACCAGCAGGAATGGATATTTCCCGATTTTGATGTCTGGCACTCCTTTTATCCTGCTATTTTCAGAGTAGATGGTGCCATGAGGGGTATGTATTATCCTTGGTATTCCGGCGCTTCCTGCGGCAAACCGGCCTATGACGCCCGCCTTGGAGGTGTGTGTATGCACTATGTCGAATCTGTTATTGAGGAATTCTCTGCGCAGGTACTGGTATGCCTTTAGGTCCTTAAAAGGATTTATTTCACGCACGAGGGATGGTACCAGCTTGATTTCGCATATTTTCTTCAAATCGGAGAGTTCATTTTCAGCAATATCCTGGATGCCGGTATACAATGTAAAATTGAACTGATCTTTTCCTCCAAAGATAATGGAACGTATTATCCGACTGGCTCCACCATTGACCATTCTTGTGATTACTAGGGCGATATTTTTCATTATTAGTATCTATTTAGATGGGATTACAGGATTTTCACAATATTTATAATATATATATGTTTATAGATCCTTTCCAATAAAGAACTTATAAATAAACTTGAAAAAGTGGCATTACGATAGAACTGTAAAGGGAGAAGGAGTATGTTTAAAATATAATTTAAAGTTGGAGTCCAAGCTTCAGCTTGTCTTATTTTCTGAATACATAGACAAACTAAAGTTTGTACTGCAACGTGGTTATCTCTACTGAAATCCTTTTTAATTAATTTTGCAATCAGCTACATGAGTCAAAAAGGTAAGGTTATTCATGGATAAGGCAAGAACAGACTTATTGACCGCTCAGGATTTAGACATCATCGCATCAATGCACATCAAGGCCAGTACTGCCGCTGCTGATTTAAGGGAACCTGGCCGGCAATTCCGGTTTTTCAGGGACAAAGTGCTTCTTTTCCATGAGTTTGATCCTGAATCAATTGTGCTTAAAAGAAACAGTTCCGGGGAAATCTGCGGTATTTTAATCTTCACCTATTGTGAAAGGGCCTTTAATGAATTCGCCGGTCCAGGGCACATCCGATTTTATACCAGGGCAATCAAGGCATTGCTTGGTTTCTACGGATTCAACTTCAAGAAATTCTTCACGGCCGCCAGATCCATGACGGGTTCCATTGAAAAATCGCTTTCTGCTCCTGCAGGTGATTTTGGTAAGATATGGGTGCTTCTTGTCATGGAGGAATGCCGTAACCAGGGCATAGCGACCGAACTGATAAAAGGGGGCATTGAGCTCATGAGGCAGAAAAAAGGGAGGACTCTAATAGTTACAGTGAAGACGGACAATGTCCCGGCGATAAGGACATATGAAAAATGCGGTTTCAAGAATATCGGAACCTGCGAGGAAAGCTCAGGGCATTCCTACATTTTGCAGCTTGATCTGCCCTAGCAGATGAATAAGTAATCCTATTCCGCCCTGAGGACTTCGATGGGGTTCTGCTGGGCGGCCTTCCAGGCGGGATATGTGCCGAAAACTATGCCTACAAGAGCTGAAATTACAAAGGAAAGAGCGAAGCTCCAGAAGGTATAGACAGTAGGCCATTCGGCGTAGATAGTCACTGCGTACGATATCCCCATCCCCAGGGCGATACCTATGCCTCCACCAAGCATCGTCAGGAAGACTGTCTCTATCAGGAACTGCGTGAGGATGTCGCGCTTCTTGGCGCCAAGCGCCCTTCTGGTGCCGATCTCCTTGCGGCGTTCATATACGTTGGCGAGCATGATGTTCATGATACCCACGCCTCCGACCAGCAGGGATATTCCGGCTATCGAGCCCATGATTACTGTGAAGATGTTCTGGGTCTGCTCCTTCTGCTTCAGGAGTTCGAACGGCACTATCAGCCCCCAGTCCTTTTCCTTCTGGTGCGTCTTGTCCATATAGCTCTTTATTCTTTTGGCGGTGTCGTCTATATACGCCACGTCTGTGACCTTGACTATGAACACGTCATGTTCGATATGGGTGATTATCATGTTGCGGCGTCCCTGTCCCTGATAGGCGTTCTTGCCGAACAGACTTTCTGACGTGCCAGTGGAAATTATTATCATGTCGTTTGGACCGTTGATTTCAGGGAACTGGGTACCGAGTTTGTTCTCGATTATTCCGACCACCTGGAATATGGAGTTCTCAATTCTTATCATGCTGCCGACAATTCCTTCCTTGCCGATGACAAAGAGGTTCCTCTTGACATTCTTTCCGATCACGCAGGCATTGGATGCATTTAACTCATCCATCTTATTGAGCCAGCGTCCCTCCAGCAGAACCGATTTGGAATCTTCGAGGAAGCTCGTGTCGGCTGAAACCAGCAGTATGTCGAGGCGAGTCATGCCCTTGAGCACCTTCTTCCTGGAATTCCGGATGGAAGTGATCCTTGAAACGTTGTCGAACTTCTTCAGGTTTGAAAGGTCGGTATCTTCGAGCCCGTAGTCCTCGGTCATTCCTCCCTGCGACGCCGAGTCGCTCTGCCCGGCCAGAGGGGGTTTCTTGCTATATATGATGATCTTGTCAATTCCCATGGCCTCGATCTGGGCGAGTGACTGGCGTTTTGCCCCCTCCGATATGGCAAGCATTGAGATGACGCTGCCGACTCCGAATATGATTCCCAAGGACGTCAGGAAGGACCTGATCTTGTGGAGGAGCAGGTTATGGAACGAAAGCCTGAATAGATCGTTTACGAGCATGGACTGTTATCGTCACCTTTTTTTGTTTCCGTAAAATCCAAATATCATATAAAGACAAACTAAAGTTTGTACTCCAACTAATTTCATCTCCTATCCACATTCGATGTTGGAAGTTCAATGTTGAATGTTCGACGTTCGGTTTTCATGCCTTGAACTCCTCTTCCCCGACCACCCTGCCGTCCCTCAGGTAGATCACCCTGTCGAAATAGTGTTTGAGTTCTGGATTGTGCGTGACCATCAGTATCGTCGCGTTTTTCTCCCTGTGCAGGCTCTTGAAAAGCTCCATTATCTCTCCGCTGGTCTTCTCGTCGAGGTTTCCTGTCGGTTCGTCGGCAAGAAGGAAGGACGGATTGTTGCTCAGCGCCCTAGCAACGGCGACTCTCTGGCATTCACCTCCGGAAAGCTCTGTAGGCCTGTGCTTCAGCCTGTGACCCAGCTTTACTTTTTCAGCCAGTTCGGCAGATATCCTGTTGCGTTCATGCCTGTGGACGCCGGCATAGACAAGGGGGACTTCTATGTTCTGCTGGACGTTCAGGTGCGGGAAAAGGTTGAAGCTCTGGAAGATGAAACCTATACAGGAATTCCTCAGTTCTGCGAGCCTGTTGTCGGACAGGCGGCTGACCTCCCTGTCTATGAGGAAATATTTACCTTCGGTGGGAACATCGAGAAGGCCGAGGAGGTTGAGAAGCGTGGATTTGCCGGAGCCGGATGAGCCCATGATTCCGGCAAATTCGCCTTTCCTGACGACCATGTTTATACCCTTGAGGACGGGGACGCTGTTCGATCCAAGGCGATAAGCCTTCTTAACATCCTCAAGACGGACTATTTCACCGGAGTTTTCTTTTGGGGGGCTCTCCATGGTTGATGTCTTTGTTAAGATCTTATATCCTGGTTTTTAAATTTTTACGTCAGGAGCTTCGGCCTGACTTTGGAGTGCTGAAGCTTGCTTCAGCCTTGCTCCCTGCGAAGCAAGCTTCGCAGAAGAATGGCGGTACCGAGGTACACGCACTCCAAATATGCGTATATCACTAAACGCTTTCAGCGTTAAATCCAACATGAATAACCAATATCCAATGGAATGCAAATTTATTTCATCCGGAGTATACTTCGTAATTCTACATTCCGTGTTCGATATTGGATATTCAATTCGACTTGCTCTGGAAGGGCCTGTAGAGATATACTACGTCCCCTTCGCTCAGCCCGCTTGTTATATGGACGAAATTGTCATTGGAAACACCCAGGTTGACGTTCGCCACCTTCGGCTTGTCTCCGACCCTGAGATATACAAAATATTTTCCATCCTCCTCGAAGACCGACTCAATTGGGACGGACATGACATTCTTCAGGATCTGGGTGATGATCTCAAGATGAACGCTCATCCCGCTCACAAGGCTCGGGTTCTGCTCGTTGAGCTCTATCTCTGAATTGTAAATCTTCGGGGAGGATCTGTCCCAGAAGATCATGTTCACCGGCAGAAGAGCTATCTTGCTTACCTTCCCGTTGACCTTGAGCTGTGGCATAGAGTCGGGGGTGATTATCGCCTTGTCGTCGAGATGGAGCTTTGACCTGAACTGTTCAGGAAGATCGAATTCCACGATCAGTTTGCTCATGTCAGGGATTGTAATCAGCACTTCCTTCCTCCTGATGTCCATTCCGACCTTCACCTCCAGCGCACCGCCCCACCTCCTGTTGTCAGGATCCCCGTAGGTGACGATTCCGTCGACTGGCGCAACAAGCTGCATCATGCCCATGAATTCGGTATGTTTTTTGAGATCCCTTTCTATCTTCCTCCTGTTCTCATCAATCTTGCTTATCGCATTCTCCTTCTGGATCAGCTGGGAGGCTGTTTTTATCTTCACCTTGTTCATCTCAAGCTCCTTCTGCAGGACGGAATTCTGGAGCTGGGTCTGCTTGTTCGGGAAGGTGAACCTCTTGAATATCTTCCGTTCCAGGATTGAATTGGAGTAGTTTATGGCCTCACGGTCGGCCTTGTTCTTTAATCCATTGACTTTGAGTTTCGAGGCATCTTCATCTTCCTGCTTCATGAATACTGTGCTGGTAAAAGTGTCATTTACATCTTCATAAGCCGTCTTTGCGTCTTCATATGCCCGCTTGGCATCTTCGACCTTGACATCCTGCGCATCGTCGTCCCTGGGCCCTTCAAGCTTCCTGTATTTGCTAAACGCCTCCTTTGACTCTGTCACCATGTCCAGGGCTGTCTTGATCTCCGCATGATTGGAGCTTTCCAGTATTTTCTTCTCCTCTATAGCTATTTCCAGTTCTCTTTCGGTGTTCTGGAGATTGAGCTTGAACTCATCGATCTTGATCTGGAGATCCTCCGTTTCGAACTTGGCAATGACATCGTCCTTCTTGACCTTGGTGTTTTCAGGAAGTACCCAGAGCAGTTTCGTGTTAAATGCAGCTTCGAGTGCGAGCTTGTGCTTGACTTTGGAATTGACATTTCCGGAAAGGAGAACGCTTATCGAGAGATCTCCTCTCTTGACAGTATAATAGCGGTCGAGGACCTTGTCTTTAGATCCCAGCTCCTTCCCCCGCCCGTAGAAATGGGAGTATGCGAAATAGGCTGCGGTGGAAAGGATGACGACTAGAAGTGCGGAGAATATGATTAGTTTCTTCATTTTACCGGAATGAGTTAGTTTTTCCCATCCTTTTCCTCTGCATGTTCGTCCCAGGCCTTCTGTTTGTCCTTCATCTTGTCCGGGAAGATATCTTCAGAGGCCCGGATGATTTCCCCAAGGCGTTTTGCCTCGTTGGCGGTCCTGTCAAGATCCTGTCCTACGAAACCGTTCGGAGTGCCGGCCTTCTTCAATATGTTGATCTTCAGCAGAAAGACGAGTTGTGTCTTGACATCGCTTTCGTCGACTGCGGAGAAAAGCTCACCGAGCATGCCTGAAAGGAAAGGTGTCTTCCTCTGGGACTTGAATACAGTATTGGAGTAGAGTCCGCCCAGCATGATTATCTCATTGTCTCCGGCCACCAGCTCGGTATTTATATTCCTTATGGATATCACGGGGTTGTTTACGGTGATCTCGTTCTGGGTGAATGGTTCGGAACGGATGATCGTGCTCACCTCGGGGTTTATGTTCAGCTTGACTATGTCCTCGTTGATCAGCACAGGTGTAACATTCAGCCTTACCCCTATGCGCTTGAAAAGGGTTGAGGTCGTTACGACTCCGCCGTTTGTCTGTGTCTGGATTATCGGCACGTCTTCACCGGTGAACATGCTTGCGGTGGTTCCGAGATCCACTATGAGGTTGGGCGATGAAAGTATCTTGGCGTCGCGGGCCTTTACAAGCCATTTCATGAAAACGTTCAAATCCTTGAGGTTCCCGCCTGCGACTCCCTTGGCATACGGATAAAAGTCAAATCCGCCGCCCTGCGTCGGGAGAGGATTCTGCGTCGGTGCGCTGAGGTTGTATCCGTACGTGCTGGTCAGCCCCTTTGTGGCGTCGATCTTTGTGTATTCCACCCTGACATCGCGTTCCATCCCCTCGTCGATGTAGACTTCTATGACCTTCGCTTCGACCAGGATCTGCGGAATCTTCACATCCATGGACATCAGGGCTTCCTTCAGCTCATCGGTCTTTGCACTGATGTCGTTTATTATCACCATGTTCTGGTCGGCGGATTCTTCGACAGTGCCGGAGGTTGAGACTATTCCTTCGATGGCGTCCAGGGCAGCCTTGGATTTCATGTTCCTGCAACGGTAGATGATGGTGGTCTTATCGTCTTTTCCCGGTATGATCTTGATATAGGCGGGAATTTCCTGTGATACCTTCTGGTCGAGTTTTTGAGGAGGAGTAGGAACAAGCAGTTCCTCTATGCTCTGCACTACGGACTTCCTCTCTTTTTCAGCCGACTGGTCCTTCTTTTCCGCAGTACTGCACGCGGAAATAAAAGCAATCAGAATGCTAAAGTTGAAGATTTTGAAAATATGTCTTGGGCTCATGCTATGGTATTTGCCACTTCCATGATAAAAATATTAAACGCAATATCTGTCAGCCATATTGTCAAGAAATTAAAAAAACTGTTAAATATAACATAGTATTCAAAAATGGAATAATAAAGGGAATCAAGAGAAATAGTAATGCGAATTTTCAAGGTTCCCTTAATACCAGACAGTAGCAGAGCATGATTAGGAATGCAGTTTATTACCGAGCATCTTCATGATATTCTTCCTGAATGGCGTTCTGATGATTCCCTTTTCGGTGATAATGCCGGTGATTAGCTCGTTTGGTGTCACGTCGAAGGCCGGATTGTAGACTGTTACATCGGATGGGGCGGTAAGTCTGCCGAAACCGCGTCTTATCTCATCCCCATTCCTTTCCTCGATGGGAATTCCGGATCCGTTCCTGATTGAAATGTCGACAGTGGAGTAGGGGGCGGCAATATAAAACGGGATTTTATGGTATTTTGCGAGAATCGCAACGCCATAGGTTCCGATTTTGTTTGCGGCATCTCCGTTTGCGGCGATGCGGTCAGCACCGACAATGACAAGATTGATCTTCCCTTCCCTCATTACCTGGGCGGCCATGTTGTCGCAGATCGTCGTTACGTCCACGCCAGCTCTTTTGAGCTCCCATGCCGTAAGCCTCGAACCTTGGAGCAGGGGACGTGTCTCATCGGAATAAACTTTTATCTTCATGCCTTTTTCATGTGCGGCATATATCGGCGACAACGCGGTCCCATAGTCTGCTGTCGCCAGCGCCCCGGCGTTGCAATGGGTCAATATTCCCATGCCGTTTTTAAGCAGTCTGACTCCGTTTTGCCCGATGGATTTGCACATTTCAACGTCTTCACGGACTATCTCCAGAGCTTCCATGAGCAGGACTAGCTTAAGGCTTGAAACATCTCCGGCTCCATCTGCAGTTGACTTCTCAACTGCCGCGACTGTTCGATTCAACGCCCACGAAAGATTTACCGCAGTCGGTCTGGAGGAGGCGAGATAATCGGCGGTTTTGCGGATTTCGCGGACAAATTCCGATACCTTTCTGGCTCTGCTGTGCTGCGACACCGCCGCAAGTCCGAGACCTGCCGCACATCCGATAGCGGGAGCGCCGCGTACAACAAGCCGTTTTATGTAATCAAAAATTTCCTGCCTGTCGTCTGTTTCAAGATAGATAAGCTTCTCCGGAAGCATGGTCTGGTCTATGAGCCTGAGCTTTCCCGGCAGGAAAATTTTATAAAATTTTCCTGAGGAAGGGAAAATTTTCCTTTCAGAATTGATCCATCTTACAGTATCTATCATTGCAGTCCTTCTTTAATGTAAAACAGGCGTCTCGCCTGTTATATTTTAGACTAGGGAGGCAATTTCTAAATTGCCTCTTTTGAGCTGATTTCAAAGTTGGAGTGCGCTGCCCCGACATCGTCGAGCCGGGATCTTCGACTTTAGCGTGTGTAACCAGTTGTCGAAGATCCCGGCCCCAACGGGTGTCGGGAAATACCAAGACACGCTGAAGCTGTGAACTCCAACAAGCGTTATTCCCGCAACAAACGTTTTTCGTATTTTGAAATCAGCTCAAGGGAAAATTCAATCACAGGCGAGACGCCTATGCCACACTCTTTAACAAATTTCAAATCATAAATTTCCAACCTGCCGCGGCATAATTTCCAAATGAAGCCGGGTATCCTGCATCCAGTATCGGTATTTTCACTTTGCCGGAAAAAGATCCTTGACCTCCGGACTTTTCGCCAGGTCCACGGCCTTCTGCCCCTCTTTGTTCTTGATCGAAGAGTCAGCCCTGTTTTCCAGGAGGAACTTGACGATGTCCGCCTCTCCCTTGATTGCGGCCTTGTGAAGAGGGGTGTCTCCCTTGGCGTCCCCAGTGTTTATCTCGGCATTGTTCTTCAACAGGAATTTTACGGCGTCAAGCTGTCCGGCCGATGCCGCCTTTGCCAGAGGTGATTCGCCTTTGGCGTTGGCAGTCCAGACAGAGGAACCTGATTTCAGCAGGAGTTCGAGGATTTTGACATTGCCTGTCTGGGCAGCCCTGTGGATAGGAGCGTCGCCATTGACGTTGACAAGCTTGATGTCGGCCTTTTTCTTCAGAAGAACTTCTACGACCAGATATTGGTTTGCGAAGATCGCATTGTAGAGAGGAGTGTGCCCGAACTTGTCCTTCTTGTTCAAAACTTTCGGATAGGTGTCAAGGATGGCCGCAGTCCGTTCGGAATTGCCAATCCGTATGGCCTTTGTAAGTTCGTCGAGGGCCTCATCGTCGGAAAGGCCTTGCGCAATAACAGGGGAGTCGGACTTGTTTTCAGGTTCCTTTGCTGCCGCAGGGGCTTCTTTTTTTACTGTCTCAGTTCTTTCTGCAGGAGCATTGTCCTGTGCAGTCAGGAAGACAGCTGAAATCAACATCATCAGAATGGATAAATATGTCTTCATGAGATTATCCTCATTTAGCTGTTCATATATTATAAATTATAAATTTCAGTTCCCTCTGGAACGGAAATTTATCCTTTGAATATGAAATATACAGCTCCAAGCAGGCAAATTCCCGCCCAAAGGTAATTAAGTTTTATCCCTTCCTGCATGTAGAATACTGAAAATGGCACGAAAACGGCCAGGGTAATAACCTCCTGCATAAGTTTAAGCTGGGGCAGGGAGAGGGTAGAATGGCCGATCCTGTTCGCCGGCACCTGCAGCATGTATTCGAAAAATGCGATCCCCCAGCTTATAATCGCGGCGATGATCCACGGTTTGCTGTTGAGATGCTTGAGATGTCCGTACCAGGCGAAAGTCATGAAAATATTCGACAGGAAGAGAAGAACTATGGTTTTAACTACAGCTGAAGTCATGATGGGATCTCCTGATTTTTTTATTGCTCAAAAAATACACGGAGATAATGGAAAAACAATAAAAATTCTCTCTTTGATTTCAAGTCGCCGGTTCTCCGATTCGCCCATCCTCCGATACAGTTTAGAAGATCTCCATCGGCGAAGTCGCTGAGGCGGAGCAGGATGAGGCCGGAGGAACGGCCCTCATGGCTTTTTCAGCGGATATTACCGCCATTGCAAAAGCCTCCGCCATAAGGGCAGGATCTTCTGCGGAGGCGATGGCGGTATTGACAAGCACTGCGTCGGCCCCCATTTCAATTGCGGCTGCAGCATGCGAAGGGAGTCCGATTCCGGCATCGATAACGACCGGGACAAGCGCCTGTTCGATGATTATCCTCAGCATCGTTTCCGTTTTAATCCCTTGATTGCTGCCGATCGGCGAACCGAGAGGCATGACGGCATGGACACCGACGTCCTCAAGTCTTTTGGCGAGGACAGGATCAGCGTTGATGTATGGAAGAACAATAAGACCTTTTTTCACGAGCAGTCCGGCCGCCTTCAGAGTTTCAACCGGATCCGGAAGCAGATAGCGCGGATCGGGATGGATCTCGAGCTTGATCCACTTGTAGCCGGCCGCCTTGCCGAATTCTGCGATCCTCACAGCCTCTTCTGCGTTTCTGGCGCCACTGGTGTTCAGCATGACGGTGACTGAAGTAGGTATTGCGGATAGTATGCTGTCGGAACGTTTTCCAGGCTCAATCCTGCGGAGTGCTACGGTTACGAGCTCCGCTTTTGAAGCTTCCAGTGCCGAACGCAGGGCTTTCGACGAGGAGAATTTCCCAGTGCCGATGAAAAGCCTGTTCTTGAATTTCTTTCCAGCTATGACGAGATTTTTCATATTAAATGTTCCGCAAAAATAACACAGGAACGGACATCCGCAACCCGGAAGATGAAATTTTATATATAGCCCTTTCTTAAACATAGCTTGAACATCAGGCTTGAAAGATTATCGGTTTTGTGATAAAAGTTTAAGAAAGGGGCTATGAATGGAACGTATTTATCTTGACTACAATGCGACGACTCCGGTGAAGCCGGAAGTGATGGCTGAGATGCAGCCGTACTTCTCGGAGGACTTCGGAAATCCCTCAAGCTTGCACATGCATGGACAGAAGGCGAGGATAGCCCTGGATACCGCAAGGGAGAGGACTGCCAGATCTCTAGGTTGCGAGAACACGGAGATATTGTTCACCAGCGGAGGAACTGAATCAAACAACGTCGCAGTTGCCGGTTACCTCGCCAAGCTCGGAGAAGGAAAAGGACCCCGCCATATAATCACAAGCTCAATAGAACACAATGCTGTCCTCAAAATATGCCAGTATCTGGAAAAAAAAGGTGTGGAGGTGACATCCGTCCCTGTGGACGAAAACGGAATTGTCAGCCTTGACGCCCTGAGTTCCGCCTTCAAGGAGAACACTGCGCTTGTAAGCATCATGACGGCGAACAATGAGACCGGGGTCATCCAGCCGATTGCCGACATTGTGCAAATTTCGCATGAAAAGGGTGTGCCTGTGCATTCCGACGCTGTCCAGGCGTTTGGAAAGATCCCTGTCAATGTCAAGGAAATAGGAGTTGACATGCTTTCGATATCAGGACATAAGTTCTATTCTCCGAAAGGAGTCGGAGCCCTGTATATGAGAAGAGGCATTGTGGTTGAAGCTGTTGTTCGCGGAGGTTCACAGGAGAAGGGAATGAGGGGTGGCACGGAAAATGTTCCAGGGATTGTCGGTCTCGGCAGGGCCTGTGAGCTTGCAGTCGCGAACTTGCAGGAAAGTTTCATAAGGGAGAGGATGCTCCGCGACAGGCTTCAGGCTCAGATAAGCAAGAACTTGAAGAATATCAGGATAAACGGGAATACTGATAAAAGGATCCCGAATACTTTAAGTGTAAGCTTCGGAGGTATTGAGGCCGAAGCTATTGCGGTGCGGCTTGATATTGAAGGAATTTCCGCTTCCACCGGGGCCGCATGCAGTTCGGGGTCTTCGCAGGTCTCCCATGTGCTGAAAGCTATGAGAGTCCCTGCGGAATTCTTAAACAGCTCGATCAGGTTCTCACTCGGATACAAAAACCACCCCGATGAAATCGACAGAACCGCCGACATAATCGTCAGACTTATCCGGGAAATGAGCAAAAAGTCCGGATAATCTATTTTGCCAGGGAATTTGCGTGTTTCAGGAGCTTGTTCCTTGTGCTCCGCGACATTTTCTGGTAGAGCTCGAATATCCTCACCAGTTCCCTCCCCTTGTTCTGCTCCAGATACCTTGTGATTACGTCCCTTGCAGGATCCGTCTCATACTTGCTGATGTCTATCCCTTCCTTCTGGGCGAGTTCGAAAAGTTTCTTTTTAGCAAAGATTCCCGGATTCCTGGTCCTGTTTTTCCAGTTCGAGATGCTCTGCTGGCTCACCCTGCAGCGTTCCGCCAGTTCCTGCTGTGACAGGAACAGCCCTTCAAGAAGTTCTCTCACGAGAAGATGCCAGTCAATTTTCTTCATGGCTTTTTCCCTTTCCTTTTGTGCCCCTCTTTTTTACGTCTTGAAACTGTTTTGTCACCCCCTTCCGAGAGAACATTATACAACAATTGGCGGTGAAAGGTAAGCCCTGTGGTTATATGTGGTTGATTTTGCTGGTATCTTGTTGATATTGCGGTATTTGCGGATATAAATTTTCCGACTGGGAAATTTATTCAGGGCGTGTTTACCACATCAGTGATAATCACATTCTCCGTTGGTACATCGTCATGCCCGCCCTTCGAGCCGGTCTTCAGCTTGGCTATCTTGTCCACGACATCCATGCCCTGAGTGACTTTCCCGAAGACGCAGTAGCCGAATCCATTGGGCGTGTTGTCCTTGTGGTTAAGGAATTCATTGTCGGCGAGGTTTATGAAGAACTGGCATGTGGCGCTGTCGACAACCTGCGTTCTCGCCATCGCGATTGTCCCCCTGTTGTTCTTGAGTCCGTTGCCTGCCTCGTTCTTTATCGGGGGCATGCATGGCAGCTGCCTGAAGGTGGCGTCGAATCCACCGCCCTGGATCATGAATCCGGGTATCACCCTGTGGAAAATCGTCCCCTTGAAATGCCCGTCCGTGACATACTTCATGAAATTCATGGCGCTCACAGGAGCCGCCTTCTCGTCGAGTTCAAGAACGATGTCGCCGAAATTCGTCTTAAGTGTTACCATGTCGGAATCTCCTGTATGATATGGACGTTTTCAATAATTTCTAAAAATTAGCACTACTGTAATGTTTTAAAAGCAGGAGTCTGAAAAATGATATAATTATACAAAATCCTTGCTCTCACAAAGCCACAGAGTCACAAAGTTTTATTTATCGGTAAGAAACAAAAAGCAAATAGATTTGACGCTATTCTTTCCTTCTGCCAAATCGTAAGCTGGATGCAACTGTTTTCAGCATGGACTCATGCTTTTCAAGCCAGGACTTCTGAGCCTTAGCATAGAAGATAATATGCACATTTCTTTCTGTCCGTATGAAATAAAGTTCTTCTCTCTTTGTTAGGGAAACTCCTTTGTACCCGTCATTAAAATAGAAGGGGATGGGATGGTTGGCAGGATCCTGCAACATCTCCGTCGTATAGTCGTTTTCAGGCATCACGTGACCTCCATACACGCGCAAATCAACCGTGTTGTCGCCAGGCAATAAGAAGTAGCCATCACCGTTTTCAGATCTGTCCTCAGCATCCCAATCAACAGGTATATCGATCCAAAAGTTGAATCTGGCATTTCCTATGGATTTAACTCCATCATATATGAATCCATTTTGGACAGATATCGATTGGTCTTGCATTACGCATCCGATAAAGGATAGAAGTAACGCCACACAAAAAACTGATAGCCTAATTTTCCTCATTCAATATTCTCTATTTAGCGGTTCAACAGGAAAAAATAATCTATTACTGACAAACCGACGACTGATGACAATCTTCTCGTCCTCTCTTCCTTCGAGGTTCAAAGTTCGAAGTTGGATGTTCGATGTTCATGTCTTGTCCTGAAATAAGTTGACACTTGCCAAAAGGAAAGGCAAGTAGTATGAAAGAGGTTTTCAGG